>VOFG01000554.1_pt1 | contig 81695 bp, 94 predicted proteins | sample 5384171 | NCBI WGS metagenome assembly VOFG01 (sample SAMN12384726, study PRJNA508395) | human gut metagenome | isolation source: healthy gut F | host: Homo sapiens
GCGAACTGCTTTCCGTCCGCAAAGCCCGCGTAGTCGAGCACCAGCTCGTCCCCATTCTGCGAGGGCCGGTCAAACACCGGCGTCCGCCGCTGGCTCTGCTGCTGCAGCCGCACTAGCTGCCGGTTCACCTCTTCGTCCGTGACGTCCACGTGCTCCAGCTTGGCCCGCAGGCCGAGATATTGAAATGCCATTTTTTATTTCTCCCTGTTTCATTTGTATCAGCGCTATCAGGCAAATCCGTAAGCACCCACCCCATTGATTGTAGGGGCCGATGCCCACATCGGCCCGTAGGGAAGTTGCGAATTCGCCGAAGATTTTCGTAAAAAGCGGCATATACTGCCGGGCCGATGTAGGCATCGGCCCCTACAAACGAATGCGGAAGCGCATACGGATTTGCCGAAGTATCACACAAAATCGAAATACCCTACTGCAAAACCTCTCCGTCTCGGCTTCGCCGAGCCACCTCCCCTTTCAGGGGAGGCCCATACGGTTGCCCTACATCCTCGCCTTGATCGCCGAGATCAGGATATCGCCGGCGACGACGCGGTCTTCGGCGGCGAAGCCGGTTTCGAAGTTGTCCGAGTACAGGACCTGACTGCTGGGCGGGAATTCGTCGTCTCCGGCATAGACCATGATCTGCATCCGGTAACCGCCAAGAAATCAAACTGGAAGCCCGCGTCGCCGTGCGGGATCGGCAGTGCACCCATGTTTCTCGCAGGCCGCACGAAATTTTTCGACCCGCGTGCCGAACGTGAACGCTGCCCGTGTCAGAACCCGTCCGGTGTACGGCCCGATATACATCTCGCCCCACGGCATTTCGCGGAACGTCTTGTACCCGCCGGACGGCTCCGCCGCGCGGCCTTCGAGCAGGAATCGCAGCAGGAACGTCTGGCACGGCAGACTTCTGAGTGCGAACGCGGCTGCGTCTTCAGACGAAATGGCGTACGCAGGCCACGCGATCTGATACGCCGTCCCCAGCAGCGTCACAGTGAACCGGCCGCTTTCAAACGGGACACCGCAGCGCGCTGCTTCCTGCGGGTCGAGCGAAGCGAATTTTTCCTCATAATGGGCAAACGGGACTTCTTCCTTGTTGTTCTGTACCTGCATAAAACCTTACTCCTGAATGCTCGACGGGAACAGCTCCCGGCTGGTGTGCGGCAGGAAACACGCCGCGACGAATTCGTCCATATATCTCGGGTTCGTGGAAAGCTCCATATAGGTCATGTTGGACGCCAGCTCGTCGACCTTGTCGACTGCGCAGTCCGACCTCGCCATGGCGTAGGCGCCGAGAGGGACGTGTTGCCCAGATACTCGAACAGCTCCCGGTCGATATCCGGCAGCATACCGATGCGCACGGCGTTTTCCATGTTGATGCCCGAGCCGATGCCGCCCGCAACGTATACATGCGACAGCACGCTCACATCCATGTCAAGGCTGGAAAGCATGATATTGATGGCCGAGAAAATGGCGGCCTTCGCGCGGATGAACGAGTCGATATCCACTTCCGTGATGGAAATTTCGCGGCCCGTCTCCGATTCGGCGGCTGTCGCGAGGATATACCGGCCCATGCCGTGCTCGTCGTGCGCGACGCGTTTGCCCTCGCGGACGAACTGGCCTTTCGAGGAAATAATAGAGGTGCGGTAAAGCTGCAATGACATCAATGATGCCGGAGCCGCAGATGCCGACGGGCTTCTGGCCCTCCGGCCCGACGATGCCGAGCGTAGGCTCCATTGTATCCTTGTCAATCTTCACGGATTCGACCGCGCCGTCAGTCGCGCGCATACCGCAGGAGATATCGCCGCCCTCAAACGCCGGGCCCGCCGAGCAGGCGCAGGACATCATGAAATCACGGTTGCCGAAGACCAGCTCGCCGTTCGTACCGAGGTCGATGAACAGCGAAAATTCGTCCTTGTCCCAGATAAGGCTCGTGAACGCGCCCGCGGTGATATCGCCGCCGACATACGAGCCGATGTTCGGGGCAAGCAGAATTTCCGCGTCCGGGTTGGCGGGGAAGCCGAGATCCTTGGCGGTCATGCCGCGCCACTGGAAAAACGTCGGGATATACGGCTCCATGCGCACGGGGTTCGCGTCCACGCCCAGAAGCAGATGGTTCATCGTCGTGTTCGAGGCAATGCAGACGCGGAACACGCGCGAGACGGGAACGCCCGCCGATTTGCACATTGCCGCGACGAGCGGCAGCAGCGTTTCCTTCAAGATCGCATCCTGCAGCCGCTTAACGCCGCCGGGCTTGCCCTGCTCGACGATGCGGTTGATGACGTCCGCACCGTAGCGGATCTGACCGTTGCCCGCAGAGGCCTTCGCCGTCAGCGTACCGGTCTTAAATCCATGAGCACGCCCGTGACGGTCGTGGTGCCGATATCGATGGCGCAGCCGTAGAGCGGCGCGTCTTCTTTTTCGGATACGTCCATGATGGTCAGCACGCCGTCCGTCAGCGTGCCGGTGATCTGTACCTTGAAATTGGCCTCGCGCAGCGTCTTTGCAAGCTTTTTGACCGTGTGATAGGTAAGCCTGACCTCTGTGCAGCCGTCGAATGCGTCCTGCGCGAAGCGCGCAAGACGCTCGGTGTCGGGCATGGTGTCGTCGAGCGTCGGCTCGTCCAGCGTAAGGACCGCCTGCACAAAGTCGTTCGTGCAAAGTCCACGCCGGCGGCCTGCACATCCTCTTGCAGTTGGTTGAAAATCGCGATCTCCTCGCCGGAGGACAGGTCAGCCGTCTTCATCCGGCTCTGATAGGCCGAGGCGATATCAGGGACGAGCACGGTAATGTCTCCCGCAGGCTTTGTCGAGCAGCTCAGACGCCAGCCCGCGGCATAGTCCTCGTCGGAGATGTGACCGGTCTGCACGCCGGTGACCTCGCCGGAAACGAGCTTGACGCGGCATTTGCCGCACGAGCCGTTGCCGTTGCAGGGCGCGTCGATGGCGACGTTGGCCGATTTTGCAGCCTCCAGAATGGTGCTGCCGGGCGCGGCAGAGAATTTGACCTCCTGTGCGCCGTTTTCGAATTGGAAGGTGATTTCGTACATGCTGTCTGCGTTCCTTTCCGTCAGAAGTGTGGAAACCGCCGCCGGCGGAATACGCGAAGTGCATCTCCGCCGCCCCCTGCGTGGTATTCATGCTCTATACTATAAACAAATCCCGCTCTGCGGTCAAGCCCCGCACGGGAGCAAAAACTTTTTGTACAGTTTTCAGAAACTGTCAAAGAATTGTGCGTCATAGACAAATACGGCGTGTTTTGCGGAGCAGAAACTATTGATTCATCCAAAGAAGTGTGGTAAGCTGGGGCTGGTAGGATTTGATGCAGCAAACTGACAGGAGGACGAAAACATGAAAAAATTCATCAACCAGGTCGAGCTTGTAGAGGATCAGATGATCCAGGGCATGGTCAAGGCGTACCCGCAGTATGTACGGAAGCTGGACTGCGGAAACGTGGTCGTGCGGACGGAAAAGAAGGAAGGGAAGGTCGCACTGATCTCCGGCGGCGGCTCCGGCCACGAACCGGCGCACGGCGGCTACGTCGGCACGGGTATGCTGGACGCGGCGGTCGCGGGCGCAGTCTTTACCTCTCCCACGCCGGATCAGATCTATGAGGGCATCAAGGCCATCGCGACCGACAAGGGCGTTCTGATGGTCATCAAGAACTATACCGGCGACGTGATGAACTTTGAAATGGCCGGTGAAATGGCGCAGATGGACGACATTAAGGTCGCGCAGGTCGTCGTCGATGACGATGTCGCCGTCGATGGCAGTCTCTATACCGTCGGCCGCCGCGGCGTAGCGGGCACAGTCTTCGTCCACAAGATCGCGGGTGCAAAGGCAGAAGAGGGAGCCGAGCTTGAAGAGGTCCAGCGCGTGGCGCAGAAGGTCATTGACAACGTGCGCACCATGGGCGTCGCCATCCGTCCCTGCACAGTCCCGGCGGCGGGCAAGCCCGGCTTTGAGCTTGGCGAGGACGAGATGGAGGTCGGCATCGGCATCCACGGCGAGCCCGGCACGCACAAGGAATCGCTCCGTCCGGCAGACGAGATCGTCGATCATATTCTGGACAAGATCCTCTCCGACATCGACTATACCGGCCATGAGGTCGCCGTCATGGTCAACTCCTCCGGCGCAACGCCGCTGATGGAGCTGTTTATCATCAACAATCATGTCGCCGACGTGCTGGCCGCGAAGGGCATCAGGGTCTATAAGACCTACGTGGGCGAATATATGACGTCGCTTGAAATGGAGGGCTTCTCCGTGTCCCTGCTGCGTCTGGACGACGAGCTGAAGGCGCTTCTGGACGCGCACGCGGACACCATCGCCTTCAAGGCATAACCCCAAACGCAAAGGAGAACTACTATGGTCAATCAGGAACAGGTGCTGGAAATTCTGCACGCCATCGGCGAAAAAATCTCCGAGGAAAAGCTGTTTCTCACCGAGCTTGACAACGTCATCGGCGACGGCGATCACGGCATCAATCTGGCCCGCGGCTTCGCCGAGGTCGAGAAGAAGCGCCCGATGATGGAGGGCAAGGACATCGGCACGATGCTCAAAACTACCGGTATGGCCCTTGTGTCCACGGTCGGCGGAGCCTCCGGCCCGCTCTACGGGACAGCGTTCATGCAGTCAGGCAAGGCCCTTGCCGGAAAGACAGAGCTGGACGCGCAGGATCTGGTCACGATCCTGGACGCGTTCGTCGCGGGCGTGCAGCTGCGCGGCAAGTCCGTGGCCGGAGAAAAGACGATGCTGGATGCCATGATTCCCGCGCGTGACGCGGTCAAGGCGGCACTCGACGCGGGAAAGAGCGTGAAGGAGGCGCTGTCCGACGGCGTGGCCGCTGCAGAGCAGGGCGTCGCGTACACCAAGACCATCATCGCCACCAAGGGCCGCGCAAGCTATCTCGGCGAACGCAGTCTCGGCCATCAGGACCCCGGCGCAACGTCGTTCACCACGATGCTGCGTGTCGTGGCCGAGCACGTGTGAGGTGCGGGCCATGGTCGGATTTGTGATCGTTTCGCACAGCGAAACACTGGCAAACGGCGTGGTCGAGCTGACAAAAATGATGGCCGACGGCGTGCCCATCCGTGCCGCCGGCGGTCTGGACGGCGGCGGCTTCGGCACGAGCTATGAAAAAATTTCGAACGCCATTGACGAAATTTACTCAGACGACGGCGTGATCGTGCTCATGGACATGGGCTCGGCGGTCATGACGGCGGAAATGGTGCTCGAAGCCATGCCGGAGCGGAAGCTCGTCCTGGCCGACTGCCCGCTGGTCGAGGGCGCGGTCGCCGCGACCGTCAGCGCCATCGCAGGCAGCAGCCTGGAAGAGATTATGGACGACTTGCCGATGTGCGGGAGCTCAAAAAGCTGTCGTGATAAAAAGAAGCAGCGTGAAATACGCATCAGGGGCCGATGATGAGCAGGTGCATTCTCGCCGAGGATTTTCAATAATCCGATACCCCCTTACTGCTGGGCGGACAGAACAGCAGACTTTCATTGTTTCACAAGGAGTCTATATGAAAGAATTTCAATACACCATTCAGGACCCCATGGGCTTTCATGCGCGGCCTGCGGGCGCGCTTGTGCGCGCGGCAAAGGCGTATACAAGCAAAATCACGATCTCCTGCGGGGAAAAATCCGCGCAGCTGACGCGGCTGATGGCCGTGATGGGCCTCGGCATCAAGCAGGGCCAGACCGTCACCGTCACCATCGACGGCTCCGACGAGGACAAGGCGTTTGAGGAGCTGCAGACGCAGTTCCGCGAAAACGCCTGAGGACGCCGCCATGCAGGTATTCTCAGGGTTTCCCATTTCCCAGGGCCTTGCCGCCGGAAAAATCGTCTTTCTCGGCGCGCAGAAGGCCGCCGTCCGGCAGGCAGTCTCCCCGCAGGAGGAACAGCTGCGCTTTGAAAGCGCACAGCGGCAGGCCGTGGACGCGCTCGGCGCGCTCTATGAAAAGGCCAGAGCGGAGCTTGGTGAGAAGGACGCGGAAATTTTCTCCGTCCACCAGCTCATGGCCGCGGACGAAGACTTTACAGACCTTGTTTCGGAAGCAATTACGGACGGCGCGGAGGCCGCCGAGGCTGTCCGGCAGGCGGGGGAGCAGTGCGCGGCCATATTTTCCGCCATGGACGACGACTATATGCGTGAACGCGCCGCCGATGTGCGGGACGTCGCCGCCCGCATCTGCCGCATTTTAAACGGCGAGGCGGAGCACACCATCACCGAGCCCTGCCTCATCGCCGCCGAGGAGCTCACCCCCAGTCAAACCGTGCAGTTCCCGCGCGGATTTGTGCGCGGCATGCTGACCGCGCGCGGCGCGGCGAATTCCCACATGGGCATTCTGGCGCGGACGCTTGGCGTCCCGGCAGTCTCGCAGCTGCCCGTGTCGGCGGAGCTGCACGGACATACGGCAATTCTGGATGGCTTTGCGGGAACACTGACGCTCGACCCGGACGAACAGACGCTGGCCGAAGCAGCGGCGAAGATCGCCGCGCAGCAGGCGCAGCGCGAAGCGCTCCGGCAGCTGATCTCCGCCCCGAGCGTCACGCGGGACGGGCATTCTGTCCGCCTTTACGCCAATATCGCGGGCACGGACGATCTGCCGCTGCTGCGGGAGAGCGGCGCGGAGGGTGTAGGGCTGCTCAGGAGCGAGTTTCTGTATCTGGGCCGCAGCACGTACCCGACCGAGGACGAGCTGTTTGAAAGCTACAAAACAATCGTGCAGGCCATGGATGGCCGAGAGGTCATCATCCGCACGCTGGACATCGGCGCGGACAAGCAGGCCGATTATTTTGATATGCCGCCGGAGGACAATCCCGCGCTCGGCCTGCGGGCGATCCGCCTGTGTTTGACGCGGCCCATCCTGTTCCAGACGCAGCTGTGCGCCATTCTGCGCGCGTCGCGCTATGGAAACGTCGGGATCATGTTCCCGATGGTAACCGGCCCGGACGAGCTGCACCGGCTGAAGGAGGCGCTGGCCGATGCGGTGGATGTGCTCATTGCGCGCGGCGAGCGCTTCGGCCCGTACCGCATCGGCGTAATGATCGAGACGCCTGCCGCCGTGTTCATGAGCGGCGAGCTTGCGGGCGAGGTCGACTTTTTCTCCATCGGCACGAACGATCTGACGCAGTATCTGCTGGCCATGGACCGGCAGAACCCGAATCTGGCCCCGTTCTGCGACCCGCACCACCCGGCCGTTTTGCGCGCGATCCGGCAGACCGTCGAACGCGCGCATCAGGCGGGGTGCACCGTCGGCATCTGCGGTGAGCTTGCCCGCATGGTGTGGACGAGCTTTCCGTCGCCCCGTCCCGCATTCTCCCGCTGCGGGAGAAGATCCGCAGTCTGACGCTCGGATGAGTTTGCCCGCAGAAAAATCAACGCCCCACTGCTCAAATGGCAGTGGGGCGTATTTATGCACAGCGTACAGCGATCAGATCGTCGGCTGGTTGGCAGCTTCGATGATCTTGACGAACTTCTCGGGGACGAGGGAAGCGCCGCCGATGAGGCCGCCGTCGATATCGGGCTGGGCCAGCAGGTCATAGGCGTTCTTTTCGTTCATGGAGCCGCCGTAGAGGATGGAAATCGCACGGGCGACCTTTGCGCCGTAAAGCTTGCGGATGACCGCACGGATGTGCTCACAGACCTCTTCGGCCTGCTCCGGCGTTGCGGTCTTGCCAGTGCCGATGGCCCAGATGGGCTCGTAGGCGATGATCATCTTGCGGATCTTGTCCTCGCCGATAGAGGCAAGGCCGGTCTTGATCTGCATGGTGATCCATTCCTCGGTGATGCCCGCCTCGCGCTGCTCAAGGCTTTCGCCGACGCACATGATGGGGATCAGGCCGTTTTCGAGGGCTGCAAGAACCTTCGCGTTGACATCCGCATTCGTCTCGCCCATGGCGCGGCGCTCGGAATGGCCGAGGATGACGTACTTGCAGCCGGCGTCGAGCAGCATGTTGGCCGCGATCTCGCCGGTGTAAGCGCCGGAAGCGTTGGCGTTGCAGTTTTCAGCGCCGATGCCGATACGCGTTTCCCGCATGGCGCGCACAGCTGCCGGAATGCAGACGGCAGGCACGCACAGCGCAACGTCGCACCAGCGGCCGCGCGGCATGATGGTCTTGAACTCGGTCATGAAGGCCTTCGTCTCGGTCGGGGTCTTGTTCATCTTCCAGTTGCCGGCGATGACAGTCTTGCGGTATTTTCTGTTCATGATGTGAAGTCTCCTATATCTAAATAAATCAAAATTACAGGTTGTCTGTTCCGTCTTGTAGGGGCCGACGATTCTGTCGGCCCGGAGAAGGGCATGTTCGCCTCAAAGCCTCCTCTTGTCATGCCCGCATGATAGGGGAGGTGGCATTTGCAAAGCAAATGCCGGAGGGGATTTGTTTCAAGTTTCAGAGGGTTTCCGAGGCTGGCGTAGGGGCGGACGCCTCTGTCCGCCCGATGAGCAGCCGCGAATTCTTGCAGTACTCTGTAGGGGCCGATGCCCTCATCGGCCCGCCGGGATTACGAATTCGCCGCAGATTTCCGTATAAACGGTGCAATCTGCCGGGTCGATGCGACGCCCGCAGGCTAGTTTCGAGGCGCAACCGCGCATCGCGCGGCTCTTAGCGCCGAAGATGGGCATCGACCCCTACAGGCAAGTGGAGAAGTGCATACGGATTCGCCATGGATTTCCGAGAAAAGCACTGCATCCAGCGGGCGGACAGAGTCGTCCGCCCCTACATCCTTCGTTACCGACGAGAGATTTTCGTGCAGGGCAAGGCGGGCGCAGGCGTACATACTATACGTCAAGTCCGGCCTACGCGGCCATGCGCGGAAAGATCCGGCGGCGCATTTCAGGGCTTTATTTGTCCTGCAGGCAGGCGATGCCGGGCAGTTCCAGACCCTCAAGGAATTCGAGGGATGCGCCGCCGCCGGTGGAGATGTGGGTGATCTTGTCAGCAAAGCCAAGCTGCTCGCAGGCAGCTGCGGAGTCGCCGCCGCCGACGATGGTCACAGCGTCGGAATCGGCCAGCGCCTGCGCAACGGCGATCGTGCCCTTGGCAAGCGTCGGGTTCTCGAATACGCCCATCGGCCCGTTCCAAACGACGGTCTTTGCGTTCTTGACAGCGTCGGCAAACAGCGCGCGGGTCTTCTCGCCAATGTCCAGACCTTCCTTGTCAGCCGGGATGGCGGTCACATCGACCGTCTCAACTTCGACAGGCGCATCGATGGGGTTCGGGAAATCGGCCGCAACGACAGTGTCGATCGGGAGCAGGAGCTTGACGCCCTTTTCCTCGGCCTTTTTCATCATGTCCTTGCAGTAATCGACCTTCTCTGCGTCGAACAGGCTCTTGCCGATGCCGTAGCCCTTGGCCGCGACGAAGGTATAGGCCATGCCGCCGCCGATGATGAGGGTATCGACCTTCTCAAGCAGATTGTTGATGACGTTCAGCTTGTCGGAGACCTTTGCGCCGCCGAGGATGGCGACGAACGGACGCTCCGGATCGGCCAGCGCCTTGCCCATGATGGAAACTTCCTTCTGCACCAGATAGCCGCAGACGGCGGGCAGATAATCGGCAACGCCGGCAGTGGAGGCGTGCGCGCGGTGCGCGGTGCCGAAGGCGTCGTTCACAAAAATGTCAGCCATGGATGCAAGCTTTTGGAGAGCTCGGGGTCGTTCTTGGTCTCGCCCTTTTCAAAGCGGGTGTTCTCAAGCAGCAGGACTTCGCCGTCCTTCAGAGAAGCGGCCAGAGACTGTGCGCTTTCGCCCACAACATCCTTGGCCATCTTGACCGGCTGGCCCAGAAGTTCGGACAGGCGCTCGGCAACGACCTGAAGTGAGAACGCGGGATCCGGACCGTTCTTGGGCTTGCCCATGTGGGAGCAGAGGATGACGCGGGCGCCATGCTTGACAAGATACTGGATGGTCGGCAGCGCGGCGACGATGCGCTTGTCGCTCGTGATCTTCCCGTCCTTGGTGGGGACGTTAAAGTCGCAGCGGCAAAGGACGCGCTTGCCCGCGACGTCGATATCTTCAACAGACTTTTTTATTGTAGTTCATAGAGGTTCCTCCTTATTTTGATTACGGGCAGAGCCCGCTTTGTTTACGGATTCCATTCCGCCATTTTTCCTTCGGTCTTCAGATGCGGGAAATCTGCTGCTGCCGCAGCGCTTCAAACACGCCGATGGCAGCGGAATTGCTGAGATTGAGGCTCCGCGCCTCCGCGCGGATGGGGATGCGGACACAGCTGTCGTAATGTGCAGCCAGAAAGTCCTCCGGCAGCCCCTTCGTTTCCTTTCCGAAAAACAGATAGGTACCGTCAGGGTAATCGGCCTCGTCATAGCGGCGGGGAGCCTTGGTCGAGAACAGGCGCATGCAGGCGGGCTGGTTTTTTGCGAAGAAATCATCCAGATCCTCATACACGCGCACATCGACCAGATGCCAGTAATCAAGCCCCGCGCGCTTCACGGCCTTGTCCGAAATATCAAAGCCCAGCGGCTTCACCAAATGCAGGACACTGCCTGTCGCGGCGCAGGTCCGTGCAATATTCCCGGTGTTGGCCGGAATTTCAGGTTCTACCAGTACAACATGCAGCATACGAAAAACTCCTTGCCCGCCGTTTTGCGGCAGGCAAGCATATTCTATGACAGAACATCGCAGATTTCAACTGTTTTTCAGAAAAAATAAGGTTTTTACGAAAAAAATTTCTTTTTGCTGCGCATAAAATTTGGCTGATTTGCCGTCCTTATGGCTGCCAGTCGATCTGCTTCTGACCGTGCTGCGCGAGAAACGCATTGATCTGCGAAAACGGTCTGCTGCCGAAAAAGCCCCGGTAGGCGCTTAAAGGGCTCGGGTGCGGGGCTTGCAGAACGAGGCGCGGATATGGGCTGTGGGCTGCAATCCCGACCTTTTTCTGTGCGTGTGCACCCCAGAGGACGAACGCCACCGGCTGCGGCAGCGCGGCCAGCCGCTGCACGACTGCGTCCGTAAATGTCTGCCAGCCGAACGCCTGATGGCTGGCCGCCTTGCCCGCCTCCACGCTCAGGCTGCTGTTGAGCAGAAACACGCCCTGCTGCGCCCAGGCAGTCAGATCGCCGCTTTCCGGCGGCGTCACACCGCAGTCCGCCTGCAGCTCCGTCAGGATATTGCGCAGCGACGGCGGCAGCTTCACGCCCGGCTTCACGGAGAACGCAAGCCCGTTGGCCTGTCCCGGTTCGTGATACGGGTCCTGTCCCAGAATCACGGCCCGCACCGCCTCCGGCGGTGTGAGCCGGAAGGCTGCAAACAGCGCCTCGCGCGGCGGATAGACTGCCGCCGCAGCATAGGCCGCATCCACCCGCCCGAAAGTGTCCGCCAGTACGGCTTTTCCAACTCCTCCTGCAAAAGCGCCTGCCACGCGCCGAGTTCTTCCGCTTTCATCCTGTTTCCTCCTTAGTTTCCCCGATTTTTCCGCAATATTGCTATGCAAAAGCATAGCAATATTCAGAAATGTGCCATTTCCTCGCCCCTGCGGGGCAACCGGAAATGATGCACAAAACTTCATGCACCGCATCTGCACATTTTCGCGGTGCCCATACATGAAGTTTTATACCATATAAAATACCGGAACACAAGCGCAGCCCGGCGCATAGGGTTTTGCGAGGTGATCGTGTGCAGATCTATGTGGTAAAGCCCGGCGATACGCTGTATTCCATCGGCCGGACGCTTTCTCTCGCGCCGGGGTTCCTCGCGCGGTATAACGGCCTGCAGGAGCCGTACCGGCTGGCCGTGGGGCAGAGCCTGCTGGCCCTGTACCCGGAAAAAGGCCGTGACCGTCCGGGCCGGGGATACGCTTTCGTCCATTGCGGCCTCGGCCGGGACGGATGTGCTGTCTTTATTCCGGATGAATCCGAACCTGTCCGGCTCCGACCGGATCTATCCGGGCAGATCCTCGTGACGCAGCTGGAGCAGAACCGGACGCGCAGCGCGTTCGTCGCTGGGTACGCGTATCCGTATGTGCAGGAATCCGTCCTGCGCGGTATCCTGCCGTTTACCGGTGCGCTGATGCCGTTTACCTACGGCTTCACGCCGGAGGGCGCGCTCGTGCCGATGGATGACGAGCGGCTGCTGGCTCTGGCAGAGGACTACGGCGTGCGCCCGTTCCTGCACCTGTCAACACTGACGGCAGCGGGAACGTTTTCCGCCGCACAGGCGGCGGTTGTGCTGCGAAGCGAACCGCTCCAGCGGACGCTTGCCGAGGCGGCGCTTCAGAAAATGCAGGAAAAAAGGCTATCAGGGGCTGGACGTAGACTTTGAATATCTGGGCCAGGAACTGGCGGAAGCGTATGCACAGTTCCTTACACTCCTGCACGAGCGTCTTGCCCCTTACGGCTTGCCGCTCATTGCCGCCCTTGCTCCCCAAAACCTCTGCCGACCAGCCCGGCACGCTCTACGAGGGCCACGACTACGCCGCCGTCGCCTCCGCTTGCGACGCGGTGCTGCTGATGACCTATGAATGGGGCTACACCTATGGTCCGCCGATGGCGGTGGCGCCGATTGGGGCGGTGCGGCGGGTGGTGGAGTTTGCGCTGACGCAGATGGAGCCGGGGAAGATTCTGCTGGGGTTTCCAAACTATGCTTACGACTGGACACTGCCGTTCACGGCGGGAGCGACGCGGGCGCAGTCCATCGGGAACGAGGCCGCGCCGCTGCTCGCGGCGCAGTACGGCGCGGAAATTCAATTTGACGAGCAGGCGCAGACACCGTATTTCACTTATCAGGACGAGGCCGGACAGCCGCACGAAGTCTGGTTCGAGGACGCGCGCAGCGCGCTGGCAAAGTTCGGCCTGCTGACGGAATATGGCCTGTCAGGGCTCGGCTACTGGAACTTCATGCGGCCATTTGCAGCGGGATTCAGCCTGCAGAATTACCTGTTTTCCATCCCTTGAGTAACCGATGATTCAATCGTCCGCGGTTGCTAATTCAATCAGCGGTTACTTGAGTGTCTGCGTTGACAAAATCCGGCGGGTGCGGTATGATGAAAAAAACGATAAAAGGAGGGGCTTTCCATGCCCGCATCCAAGGTTTATTTTACCGATTTCCGCTGCCGCATCGGCGTGAGCCAGCTCGATAAGCTTCGGAAGCTGCTGGAACAATCAGAGTTTTCCCAAATCGACTTTGACGGCAAATTCGTCGCCATCAAGCTGCACTTCGGCGAGCTCGGCAACCTGTCGTTTCTGCGCGCGAACTATGCCAAGGTCGTCGCCGACTTCATCAAGGAACGCGGCGGTAAGCCCTTCATCACCGACTGCAACACGCTCTATGTCGGCAGCCGCAAAAATGCGCTGGAGCATATGGACACCGCGTACTTAAACGGCTATTCCCCGTTCTCCACCGGCTGTCATGTCATCATCGCCGACGGTCTGAAAGGTTCGGACGATATCGAGGTTCCCGTCGCGGGCGGCGAATACTGCAAGACCGCCCGTATCGGTCGGGCCGTGATGGACGCGGATATCATCGTTTCGCTCGCGCACTTCAAAGGGCCATGAGGAAGCGGGCTTCGGCGGCGCGCTCAAGAACATCGGCATGGGCTGCGGCTCGCGCGCGGGCAAGATGGCCATGCACGCCGACGGCAAGCCGTATGTCGAAACAGACCTGTGCGTCGGCTGCGGCGCCTGCGCGAAGATCTGCGCGCACAACGGCCCGCAGATTGAAAAAACAAAAAATGCCGGATCGACCAGAACAACTGCGTCGGCTGCGGCCGCTGCATCGCGGTCTGTCCCAAGGACGCCATCCATCCGACTTTCCAAGCCAGCGTCAGGCTCCTCAACTGCAAGATCGCCGAATACGCCAAGGCCGTTCTGGACGGGCGCCCCAGCTACTGCATCAACATTGTCCGCGACATCTCGCCGAACTGCGACTGCCACCCGGAAAACGACGTCCCCATTGTCCCGGACGTCGGCATGTTCGCATCCGCCGACCCCTGTCGCGCTGGATCTGGCCTGCGCCGAGGCTATCAACCGTCAGCCGGTTCTTCCAAACAGCGCCATCACCGATCTGAAGCACGAGCACGACTGTGACCGCTTCCATGCCGCGCATGACAATACGCACTGGCAGGATCTGATCGAGCACGGCAAAAAACTCGGCATTGGGCAGGATACCTACGAACTTGTGACCATCCGCTGAATCACGCACCAACCCCGGGAAGGCATCTGCCATCCCGGGGTTCAACATGTCAAGCCTGCCCCTGCCAAGCTTTCGGCGAATCCGTACTACTTTGCAAGTTTTGAGTACAAGGTTAATTTGCCACAACCATTCAAAGGCAACTGCTATCAAATTTGTTGTTTCGTGACAGGCAGCGCATCGGAAACGCTTCGCTGGTTTGCACTTTGGTGGCTAGGCCTCGACGGAACGAGCAGCTGCTGTTTGCGGGATTTTATTGTCCCAGCGGCATGACGCCTAGCTGAACCTCGGCGATGGAGGCAAAGCCGTACAGATCGCCTGCGCGGACGGTGTACCAGCCGTCAAAATCTCCAAGTACCGTCACTGCCGTCCCGTTCGGCACCTGCGCCAGAATCTCCGCATCCGTCTGCGGGTAAGCGCGCAGCGCCATGTACCCGTTCTCGCCTGCGGCCTCGGCGTCGAATTCGTCACCCGGCGTCAGGAACGGAACACCGAAATACTCCGTCACACCTAGGGCCAGCACCCGCGCAATTTCATCCAGGTTGCCCGTCAGCCAATTTGCGTCCTCCGTGTTGTCGTGATATCCGAGTTCGGCCAGCACGGCCGGGGCCCGCGTCCGACGCAGTTCACCGATGATCGTGGACGAGCGCGCCTGCACCCGGTCCGGAAGCGGATAGATGGGCTTGATGTTATCAACCAGAATGTTCGCCATGCGAAGCCCGGCCTCGCTCGTCGGATAATAATAAATGTCCACGCCGCGCAGCCGTCCGGACAGCGCCTGCGGCGCGGCGTTGGAATGCAGCGCCAGATGGAAATCCTGCCGGGATGCGTTGGAATCGCGGATAGACTGCGCGGCGCTGCCGTCCGGGTCGTTGCGCGTGACGGTGATGCCGCTGGCGTGCAGATACGGCATCATTTCGTCCGCCAGCGCGTTCATCCAGTAGCGCTCGTCGCCGGTCGTGACGTAGGGATTGAAATACTGTGTGGACGGACTTAAAAATAAAAATGGCATATTTTCGCTCCTGCCTTCCCTTGGGGAACCTCCGAATCAGAGTTTCCCCTGATTTGCTGGCATATTCTATGCAGGCACGGTTTTATTGTTTACACTCTGCCGAGTTTGTGATACCATAGCTGTTAGACAAGAAGGAGTTTGACGCTATGCAGTATATTATTCTGGATATGGAGTGGAACCAGCCGTGGCCGGGCTCGTACAGCGCAAAAAAAGGCGCTGCCGTCGCCGATGCGCGGCGAGATCGTGCAGATCGGCGCCGTGCGCATGACGCAGGAGCAGCAGATCGCGGACGAGTTCCAGATCCTCATCCGGCCGCAATATTTTAAGAAAATGAACCGCAAGGTCGCCTCGCTCACCGGCATCCGCGACAGTTTGCTCCGCGAAAAGGGTGTGCGTTTTCCAGAGGCCGCCGCGCAGTTTGCAGCGTGGTGCGGCGAGGACTGCGTGTTTTTGACGTGGGGCTTTGATGATATCACGATCCTGCGGGAGAATCTTGCGGTGTTCGGACTGGAGAGCGGGTGGACGGCGCGCTGGTACAACGCGCAGCTGATCTTCAACGCCCAGACCGACGGCTCCGGCGCGCAGAAGGCGCTCTCGACCGCTATGCAGATGATGGATATCGCCCCCACCCGCGCTGCGCACGATGCGTTGGGCGACGCGTATCACACGGCGCTTGTCTGCCAGCATCTGCGTCTCGCGGACGGCATCGCCGCGTATGAGGCCGCCGTGCAGGCGCACGAGAATAGCTTCCACGGTGCGGAACTGCCCGGCTGCGTGCGGCGGGCCGTGTTCCATGGCTACGCCGACAAGACCGCCGCGCTCGGCGCAATGAGCGGGCAGGAGAATCGCTGCCCCGTCTGCGGCGAGCAGATGACGGCGGGAAAATGGTACCCGCAGCAGGGACGGCGGTATCTGTCCCGCGCCAGATGCGAAACGGATGGCGAGTTTTATATCCGTATCCGTCTGGTGCAGGAGGACGGCACGCTGCGCGTCAGCCGTCTGGTCTACGAGCCGACCGAGCAGGTCACGAAAAGCTACACCGCACTCAGCCAGAAGCCCCGCGCACACCGTGCCCGCCGCCGCAGGCCCGCACGCGTCAAGGCAAAGCCGACAGAGCCGAAAAACGGATAAGAAAAATCGCCATGCCCGGCAGTTGTGCTGAGCATGGCGATTTTTTAAGTCTTGGGGTTTTGCAGGCTTTTTATCAAAGCCATGAACCCAGTCGGAGAAGTGGTAATAAAGGAAATAGACAATCGAACTGAGCGACCATGTGATGGGATAGGCCATGTAGATATACTGGATCTCGTGGACGATGCCCATGACGATGGTGATATATGCGATACGCACCACGCACCAGAACAGCAGCATGATAACCATCGGCACGAAGGCCTTGCCTGCGCCGCGGCAGATCGACGCGATCGCGTGCGAATAGGCCAGCAGGCAGAAGAACAGCGCCGTCGTTCGCATCTGGCGCGTGCCGAGTTCGACGACCTCCGGCGTGGGGCTGAACAGCGCGACAAGCTGCGGCGCAAGCAGATACATCGTCACGCCGATGATCTCCGCGATCACAACAGACGCGATGATGCCGAAGCGTGAGCCCTTTTTCGCCCGGTCGTGAAGCCCGGCGCCGAGATTCTGGCCGACGAAGGTCGTCAGCGCCATGGTGAAGCTGGTGACAGGCAGGAACGCAAAGCCCTCCAGCTTGGAATACGCACCGTAGGCCGCCATGGCAACCTTGCCGAAGGAGTTGATATTGGACTGGACAATGACATTTGCAAAGCCGATGACGGAGTTCTGCACGCCGGACGGCAGACCGTAGCGGATAATCTGGCCGAGCATTTCGCGGTCAATGCGCAGCTTTTTCAGTTCAAGCTGATAGATCGTGCCTTTTTTTCATCAGATGAATCATGCACAGGATCATGCTGACAGCCTGTGAGATCGTCGTGGCGACGGCAGCTGCCCACACGCCCCAATGGAACGCACCGATGAACAGCAGATCGAGCACGATATTGGTAAGAGACGAGATGATCAGATAATAGAGCGGCCGCTTGCTGTCGCCGAGAGCGTTCATGATGCTCTTGCACATATTGTACATGACGACGGCCAGGACGCCAATGAAGTAATACCGGAAGTATGCGATCGCGTCCGGCAGAACCTCCGGCGCGGTACCCATCCAGCGCAGGAACATCGGCGTCAGCCACACGCCCACCACCGTCAGAATCACGCCGCTGATCAGGCCCAGCATCACGTCCGTATGGATGGCTCTGGACACGCGGTCATAGTCACCCGCGCCGAAATAGCGGGAAATGGTCACACCTGCGCCCATGGAGAGGCCGGTAAAAAAGCTGATGAGCAGAAAGATCAGCGGGCCGGACGCACTGACAGCCGCCAGCGCCTCATCCCCCAAAAACCGGCCGACGATCAGTGCGTCCGCCGTATTGTAAAGCTGCTGGAACACCTGACTGAGAAATACCGGCACGGCAAACTGTACGATCAGCTTCCATGCGCTTCCCTTTGTCATATCCAGCGTATTTCCGCCCACAGCGCATCCTTCCCTTCGCGTAAAAAATACCGCGGATACAGCGCGGTATGTAGATAGGATATCAGAAACAAACAGAAAATGCAAACCAGTTTCTTCCGTGTGCTGCCCGGCCCTTACGGCAAAACAGCTTTCTCCGCCTCATTTGCCTGCTGGATGGTGACGGGCTGCTGCGGAGCATCGGAAAACTCGAGTTGGATTACAGCCTGCGGGAAATTGACTGAGCAGGACGTGCATTTTCCGTGTTCGGCCGCAAGCTGCCTGGCAAGTGTGAGCAGCTGCTGTAGAACGTCCCGGTTTAGTCCTCCGCCGCGCCAGTGGAACACGAACGATGTCCGCTTTTTCCGCAGCGCCTGCGCAAGCCGCTTTTCCAGATCTTCGGGCTTTGTGAACGAAACATTCCGGTAGTAAAAGCCCTTCCCGTCCGTACAGGCGGGAACAGGCAAGACGAGTGGTTCGTGGTCACGGAAAAATCTGCCGTCGTCGAGATTAAAATAGTCGTACCGCTTTTCGCCCCGTTGGAGCGAGTTGTCAAACGTCGCGTCGAGGTGGTAATACTGCCCGCCGGCGCGCACAACGTTCCATGCGTGGCGGTATTTGATCCCGCGCGCGGGATCTACCTCGCTGAGCGCGACAATGCACCACAGGCCAAGCTGGTCGCACAGGGCCTTGACCGTCTTTGCAATGCCCTCGCACACACCGACGCCCTGTGTCATGGGGCCAAGAACCTCGTGGGAATACGCCTTTTGAAGCTTGTCATAGCGCACGGTTTCCAGAATAAAATCGTGTATGGCAAGTTCCTTTTCCAGTTCCGTCTTGCCTGCAGGGGCCGCGTCAGCCGGGCCAGCCGCGCGCTTACCGCCTGCTGCTGCGCACGGATTTTGGCTTTGTCAAATAAATACTCCGGCAGAAGTTCCATATGCGCCGCGCCTGCCATCCACCGGCAGCGGTAGCCGGTGACGTAAAAAGCAGCGGCTCGTCAAGCTTCAGCCGCAAATACACATCCGCAAGCTGTTTTCATCCAGCATCGGAATGCGAACGCCGGGTGCAAGCGCGCAAAAGCCGCCCAAAAGCGCGTCATATACGCTTTGGAGCGGCCGGGAAAGCTGTCCGTAATAATATCGCATGGCAACCTCAAAACTGCAACTGCACGGGCTGTAAGTCGTCCAGGCTGGACAGCGTCCGCACCGGGGCTGCGCCGCGTGCAATCAAAGCCTGCGCGCCCTCGGAGCCGTCGCTGTTGACAAACACAGGACTCCAGCCGTGCCGTAAATTCTCCGTCGTTCCGTCCCATGTGCCGCCGGTTCCGGCACGGCACTGTGCAACGAGCGTTTTTTTCGCCCATCGCGTGGATAAAATGGTTCCTTGCCAGCGCCCGCTGCGCAGAAAACGGCAGATCGTAGCCCTGATCAGCCAGATACAAAACGTTCGCCGGCGCCGGGCAGTCCAGAAGCCGTCCGGCCGGGAAGATCACGGCGGAACCGCCGTTTTTTCAGGCACGCAGCCTGCGCCGCGCAGTCTGCAGCTGCTGCCCCACCCGAGCAGAGCGTGTAATCAGAACGCGCGATAAGCCGCCCGGCAGCTTCCGCGAACGCGCGCCCGCACTCCGTCAACTCCCGGGAGCCGACGACGGAGATGCAGCATGCGCTAAGCAGCGCCAGATCGCCCTTTGCAAACAGCACCGCCGGGCAGCGCTGGCCGAGCGTCTGCCGCAGCCGCGCGGGATAGCGCGGCGACAGGCGCGTAATAGGGACGATCCCGTGTTGCTCTGCCGCGCGCAGATAGCGCTCCAGCTGCGTATTGCGCGACAAAAGCCGCACGATGCGTGTGCACTGCCCCTGCGCATAGCCGAGCCGGGCCAGATCGTGCTCCGTCAACTCCCGCAGCGGGTCTTCCCCGCCGGGGCCGAGGGCGCGCGCCCGCTTGGCAAGTTCCTGAAACTGCGCCATGGTCAGCGGCCTGTCCTCCGCCTCCGGCAGCACGCAGCACAGAAGCAGCAGGCCGGTTTCTGCCGCCGTCAACGGAAGCGGCGGCGCGGCGGCGCCTTTTTTGGCTTCGGCGGCTCCTCTTCAACGAGGGAACCGTCCTCCGCGAATTTCACGGGCTGTATGGCATAGTGGGAGTATTTTGCAATCTCCGCCAACTTCGCCTGCTCCGGGAATGTACCGAGGATGGACACGGCGATGCCCTTTTTCCGAGCACGGCCCGTGCGTCCGATACGGTGGATATAATACTCGTTTTCCTCCGGCACGTCGTAGTTGATAACGCAATCCACATCATCAACGTCAATGCCGCGCGAGGCGACGTCCGTCGCAATCAGGATGGGCAGCTTGCCCTCCTTGAAGGTGCGCATGGTCTTCTCGCGCTTCTGCTGCGGAATATCGCCGTGGATGCAGTCAGCCTCAAGTCCCATGCGGACCAAATCGTCGCGCAGACGCTGGCACATGACCTTCGTATTGCAGAAGACGATGGTGCGTTCCAGCCGGAGCGTGCGGATGAGCCGGCTTGTCATTTCAATTTTTTCGAGCGGCGGGCAGGTGATGGAATACTGTGTAATGTCCGGGCGGTTGTCCGTGTCAGCGGGGACGGTAATCTCCACCTCGTCGCGCTGGTACATCCACGAGACGGTCATAACCTCCTGCGAGATGGTCGCGGAGAACAGGCCGAGATTGCGGCGGTTCTTGACCTTTTCGATGATCTTCGTCACATCGTCAAAGAAACCCATGTCGAGCATGCGGTCTGCCTCGTCCAACACAACGGTCTGTACCTTGTCAAACGAGAGCGTGCGGCGCTTATAATGGTCCATCAGGCGCCCCGGCGTGGCCACGACGATCTGCGGATGGTTTTTCAGCTGCTTGATCTGTCCCTCAATCTTCGCGCCGCCATAGACCACGGCCACGCGGATATTCTTATAATAAGTAAGCAGTCCGCGCAGTTCGTCGCAGATCTGAATGGCGAGTTCGCGCGTCGGAGCGAGAATCAGCCCCTGCAGATCTTCGCTTTCCGCGTCGATATGCTCGATCATGGGAATGCCGAAGGCGAACGTCTTGCCCGTTCCGGTCGGCGCCTTGGCAATAACGTCTTTCCATTTCATAAATTCCGGGATAGCCTCGGCCTGGATGCGGGTCGGGTATCCGTAGCCCTTCTTCTCCAGCGCCTGCAAAATCTCTTCCGACAGACCGAGGTCGGCAAATGTCAAGTTCTGTTCCATGGGGATCTCTTCCTTATTCAAAGTTCTGGCGAAAATCGCAATTTTTTTAATCATATCACACTTTTACAGTATTTCCAATCCCTTCCCGGAAAAAAGCGTCCGCTTTTTCGCTTGCTTCCGTCTGGGCTGCGCAGTATAATAATACTTAACACACTTGAAAGAGGCGGACACTATGACAACCTTTCTGCTGCGGCGCTTTATTCCAGACTACCAGAACACTGCTGACCCTGCCGTGCGTGCAAAATACGGCAGACTGGCCGGAATTGTGGGTATCATCTGCAATGTTCTGCTGTTTGCAGGCAAGCTTCTGGCTGGCGCAATTTCCGGCAGCGTATCCGTCACGGCGGACGCCGTCAACAACCTGTCCGACGCGTCGAGTTCTATTGTGACTCTCATAGGCTTCCGCCTGGCCGCCCGGCCCGCCGACGAAGAGCATCCCTACGGCCACGCACGGATGGAATATCTGTCCGGGCTTGCGGTCGCCGCGATGATTATTCTAATCGGCGCAGAACTGGTCAAGAGTTCGTTCCAGAAGATTCTGCACCCGGAGGCAGTAGAGTTTTCGGCGCTGACTGCCATTGTGCTGACAGTTTCCATTTTGCTGAAACTCTGGATGGCGCTGTTTAACCGGAAACTCGGCCGGAAAATCAGTTCCGCTGCGCTGACGGCCACTGCCGCCGACAGCCGCAACGATGTAATTGCGACAGGTGCCGTGCTCCTCGCCTGCGTAGTCGGCGCGTGGACGGGACTGAAGATCGACGGCTATGTCGGCCTTCTTGTCGCGCTGTTTATTATCTGCTCCGGCATCGGCATCGCCAAAGACACGATCGACCCGCTGCTGGGCGCGAAGCCGGATGAGGAACTTGCCCGGGCAATCGCGTATCTTATGACGTCACATGTAAACATCCTGGGTTTCCACGACCTCATGGTGCACGACTACGGCCCCGGCCGCCGCTTTGCCAGCGTCCACGCGGAGCTTGACCACCGCATCGACCCGCTTATTGCCCATGAGATTCTGGACGAGATCGAACGGCAGGCAAAAAAGGATCTGCATGTTGATCTTGTGATTCACTACGACCCCATTGTCACCGACGATCCGGAGGTCTGCGCCGTGCGCACACGGGTTCTTTCAATCCTGCATGCGATCGACCCGCGCCTGTCCTTCCATGATTTCCGCATGGTTTCCGGGCCGCATCATGTAAACGTCATTTTCGACATGGTGATCCCGCCGGAATACGCAGACCGCACCGAGCAGCTGCGAAAACAAGTCGAAGCGCAGCTTCAGGACGGAAAGAAGACCTATCATCTCGTTGTGACCTTCGACACAGCAGCGTTCAACGCACTGTCAACGGAGGCAGGAGAGTAACCGCCCTGTCAAATTTGACCGCCCGGCGCAGTGCGCACCGGGCGGTTTTACTGTTTTTGCAAAAGTCAAGTAGCAAAACTGTCAGAAATTTGCGGCGCGATTTTGTCGCTCTCCACAAATGTTCACAAGATAAAAACAATTTTCATATTTTCCTTTACATATTTTTTCACAATATGCTATCATATTTTTACTGATTTTTATCAGCAATTTGAGATAGGAGAAGGAAAAGCATGAAAGAAAAGAAAAAAACTTAGTCTGCCGGCATGGATATTTATCGGCATGATCGCTGGTATCGTCGCCGGTCTCATTTTTGCGTTCGCCGGTCTCGGCGATTTTACCACGGAGTGGATCAAGCCCATCGGCACGATCTACGTCAAACTGCTGAAGTTCCTGGTCGTCCCGGTCGTCCTGTTCTCGATTACTGACGGCGTCATCAGCCTGAAGGACCTCAAGCGCGTCGGCTCCGTCGGCGTCAAGACGTTTGTGTACTATATGTGCACGACTGCGCTGGCCGTCGTCATCGGCCTCGTGCTCGTCAACCTCTTCAAGGGCAGCTTCACCCCGCTGCCGTCCGCAGATCTGGGCGCTCTGGAATATGAAGCCAAGGAAGCTCCGTCCGTTATGCAGGTCATCGTGAACATCTTCCCGTCCAACCTGCTGCAGCCGATGGTCTCCTCCGACATGCTGCCGGTCATCGTCATCGCCATCTTCCTCGGCGCGGGCGTCCTGGCCGCCGGTGAGAAGGGCCAGAAGATCGCAGAGCTCATCAACTGCATGGAAGAAGTCATCATGAAGATCATGATGATGATCATCAAGTTCACTCCGATCGGCGTCTTCTGCCTGATGACCAACGTCGTCGCTGTCAACGGCGCTGACATCATCGGCAAGCTGGCTCTCATCATCGGCGTCGCCTATATTGGCTACATCGTCCATGTCGTTGTGGTTTACGGTCTGTCCGTCAAGTTCCTTGCCAAGATGAGCCCGCTCGCATTCTTCAAGGGCATTGCCCCGGCCATGATCACCGCGTTCACCACCACGTCCTCCAACGCGACGCTGCCCGTCAACATCGAGTGCTGCAACGCCATGGGCGCGGAGCCTGAAATCAGTTCCTTCGTCCTGCCGCTCGGCGCGACGATCAACATGGATGGCACGGCCATCTATCAGGCCGTCTGCGCGGTCTTCATCGCCTGTTGCTACGGCGTTGAACTGACGCTCGGCGATATGGCCATGATCGTTTTGACCGCAACCCTCGCCTCTGTCGGTACGGCTGGCATTTCCGGCGCTGGCATGATCATGCTGGCGATGGTTCTGACCCAGGTTGGTCTGCCGGTCGAGGGCATCGCAATCATCGCGGGCGTCGATAAGCTGTTCGACATGGGCCGCACGACCCTGAACATCACCGGCGACGCGACCTGCGCCCTGTTCATCTCCCGCCTCGAGCGCGAGAAGGCCGCCAAGAAGGCTGCCAAGGCTGCGAAATAACTCCCTGCTTCACGCAAAACGCTCCCCCAGATGAACCGGGGAGCGTTTTTTGCGTGAAAAAGCCGTCTCAGCCGAAAAACCATGGATCGCCGGAGGCGTTTTTGCCGGAATCCAGAACGGGATAACGCCCCTGCGCCGCAACATACGCCTCGGGGCTGGCGGCCTCGATCTGCTTGAATTCCCGTGCCGCGTGCGCTTCGCCGCCGCAGGGATTGATCGTCTCGATCAGAACTTCGTATTCGTGCATAAACCTTTGCACTCCTTTCTCGTTTCTGTCTTCAGTATACCACAGGCGGTGCAAAGTATGCAAGAATAGAAAATTATGGTTTTCTGGATATCTTACCACTGCATCGCGGCGGTAAAAATCGCGCTGAGGGCGCGCGTGATCTCCGGCAGCTGCGAGGTGGGCAGCGGGTTTTCGCCAAGACCGGCCTCGATCGTGAACGCGGGCCGCTTGAATACCTGCAAAAACCAGTCCTTGAAGCCCGCATTGGCCGATTCCGGCGGCACAGGCTCGACCGGGTAGCCGGAGGCGTCCGAAAACGCCTGCGCCAGCGCGTGAGCGCCCGGCGGAGCTGTTTCGTCCGGGCCGGGATAGATCACGGAGCCCTGCGTGTGCAGCGCCAGCATCAGCTCCGGATGGATGCAGCGCGTAAAGGCGGCGAGCGCCGCCGTCTCCGGCTGATCAAGCGGAGAAAAGCCCGCAAAGTCTCTCGGCGCGGGGGTGGACACGCCCTGCGCCTTTTTGATGCGCCGCGCCGCTTCCCACCGGGCGGGATAGTTGAGGTTCAGATCGACCCCACGCAGATTCGCCTTCCAGCCGGACGGGAACGGGATATCGGGGTACTGCGCGGCAATGTCTGCCGCCGCCCGGTATTCCGGGCTTCCGGGCGCGCAGACGCCTGCGGCCAGATCGGCCCCGTCCGGGTTGACCAGCGGGACGAGATAGACCATTGCGTTATGATACAGCTCCCGCGCTTCTGCGCCGCAGACCGCTTCGCCGTCCATCAGCGCATTACAGAACGTGAACAGCCACTGCCAGACGGCGTCCGACGTGATCGTCTCGTTTGCGTGGTGCCCGGTGGTGATGAGCAGCTTGCGGCTGCCGGAGCCGAACTGCAGCGCGTACACGCTGCGGCCGAAGGCCGTGCGCGTGAGCGTTTTGACGTAGACAAAAGGAAACTGCCGGCGAAGACGCAGGAGATACGCCTCCTGCCGGCAAGAGGTCATGGGAACAGGAACGGAAATCAGGTTCTGCATGAAGAAAACACCCTCCAGCATATAAATATGCCGGAGGGTGCTTCTGATATGTCCAAAACTTTAATTCTGCTCGAAGAAAACCTTCATGCCCTTGTAGGTCATGTAGCAGTCAAGCTTCGCGACCGTTTCATACGGTGCGTGCATCGAGAGCACGGGGACACCCGCGTCGAGCGTGTCGATGTTGCGCTGGGCCATGAACTTGGCGACCGTACCGCCGCCGCCCGCGTCGGTCTTGCCAAGCTCGGCCATCTGCCAGAAGACGCCGTTGTCGTTGAGCAGCCTGCGCACGCGGCCCACGACCTCGGCAGAGGCGTCGGACGCGCCGCCCTTGCCGCCGGAGCCGGTATACTTGCACAGGGCCACGCCGTAGTTGACATAGGCCGCGTTGCGGCGCTCATAGACCTCGGAGAAGTTGGGATCATAAGCGGCGGTGACGTCGGCAGAGATGCAGAAGGAGTTTGCAAAGCAGTCGGTCAGCTCGACGGACTGCATTCCGCAGAGCGTCTTCATGAAGTGCTCAAACGCCTCGGACTGCATACCGGACACGCCCTCGGAGCCGATCTCTTCCTTGTCGGCGAAGATGCACACGGCGGACTTCTCCGGCACGTCCAGCTGCAAAATCGCGGCCAGCTCCGCATACGCGCAGACGCGGTCGTCATGGCCGTAGGCGCCGATGAGGCTGCGGTCAAAGCCGAGGTCGCGGGCGTTTGCCGCCGGGACGGCTTCCAGCTCGGCGGAGATAAAATCCTCCTCCACAATGCCGTATTTCTCATGCAGGATGCGCATGATGGCAAGCTTCACGCGGTCGGAGCCGTCGTCGTCCGGCTCGGGCCAGCTGCCGATAAGGATGTTGAGGGATTCAGACGGAATGGCCTCGTTCAGCGGCTTTTTACCCTGTTCGCGGCCCAGATGGGGCAGCAGGTCGTTGATGACGAACTGCGGGTCTTCGGGGTCCGCGCCGATCTTGACATAGACCTCGCTTCCGTCCGCGCGGACGATCTTGCCGTGCAGCTCCAGCGGGACCGTGACCCACTGGTACTTGCGGATGCCGCCGTAGTGGTGCGTCTTGATGTAGGCCAGCTCCGCATCCTCATAGAGGGGGTTGGGCTTGAAGTCCAGCCGCGGCGCGTCGGTATGGGCCGCGCCGATGTTCGCGCCTTCGGACAGCGGCTTCTTTCCGATCACGGCCAGCAGGATGGACTTGCCGCGGTTGACGGAGTAGACCTTGTCGCCCGCCTTGAGGGCCATACCGGCGGTCAGCTCACGGAAGCCCGCCTTTTCGGCCAGCTCCACGGCGGACACGACGCATTCGCGCTCGGTCTTCGAGCGGTCGAGGAACGCCTTATAGTCCTCGCAGTAGGCCAGCATCGCGGCCTCGTCCTCTTTGGTGAGGCGGTCGCGGCCATGCTTGGGCTGATAAAGCAGCGCCTCTCGTTCCTGTTTTGTCATGGGGAAAGCTCCTTTCAGAATATTTGTTAGATATTGGTCAGCCGTGCGCGCGAACGCTTCGCGCGTTCCGGCGTTCTGGAGAATGGTGCCGCAGTGCGATTCATAAAAGCTGTCCGGCTTCTGCGCGTCCACGCGCAGCGCGGCGTATTCCCGCGTCAGACCGTCGCGCGCCATGATGCGCGCGATGCGCGTCTCGCGCCCGGCCAGCACGCCCACCGTCGTATCGCAGAGCGCGGCCAGCCCGGATTCAAACAGGTTGATCGCGTCAATGGCGAACAGCCGCCGCCCGGCGGACTGCTCATGCACGAGCCGCGCGCGGACTGCGTTCCCAACATGGAAAAGACAATTTCGTTCAGCTGCGCCATGCGCGCCTTGTCGCCGAAGACCAGCTGCCCCAGCGCCTTGCGCCGCAGGCTCCCGTCTGCGCCGAACGCGCCCGGAAAGGCCGTTTGCAGCTCCTGCCGCAGCGCCGCGCCCTCTTTGGAGGCAAGCAGCGCGTAATACAGCGCGTCGCAGTCAACGATATACCCGCCGCGCCGTTCGATCTGCTGCAAAAGCGTTGTCTTGCCGCAGCCGGTCGGGCCGGTGATGCCGATGACAAGCATGCTCATACCTCGATCACGTGGAAGCCCGCCGCTTTTTTCAGCCGGTTCGCGACGGCGAGGCCAAGCCCCGCCGTGTCGGGGCACTGGGCATAGATTTCCGTAACGGCTCATGGTCAAACTCACGCAGCGCGTCAAATACGCGCCGGGCCTGCTCAGCCTTGTCCGCTGCCGGACCGAGATCGTGGATGCTGCGGCCGGGGAACAGGACTTTGTACTCCGTAAAGCAGATCACGCCTGCACCCTCCGGCAGATGGGTCTGTATGTACGTGCGGAGGCTTCCGGATCGCCGGTCACGACCGTGACAGGGGCCTTGGGCGCGTAATGGCGGTATTTCATGCCGGGGGCCTTGGGCCGTTCGCCGTCCTTTAGGAGCGAGACGACGGCCTTGTCCACGTCCACATGGCCGAGAACCGCCTCCAGCGCCTCAAGCGGCAGTCCGCCCGGGCGAAGAAGCCGCGGCGGCGTACAGGTCAGGTCGATGATCGTCGATTCCACGCCGACCGCGCATGGCCCGCCGTCGAACATCCCCTCGATCCTGCCGTCCATGTCCTCGATCATGTCCGCGATGCACGTCGGGCTGGGGCGGCCCGAGGTATTGCCGGACGGGGCCGCGATGGGCACGTCCGCTGCGGCGATGACTGCACGCGTAATGGGGTGGTTCGGGCAGCGGACGCCGACTGTCTCCAATCCGCCCGTCGTGCGCAGCGGCACGATGGGCTTCCGGGGCAAAATCATCGTGAGCGGCCCCGGCCAGAATTTTTCTGCCAGCGCGTAAGCCTCCGGCGGGACGTCTTCGCAGTACCGTTCCAGCCACGAGCTGTCGGGTACGTGGATGATCAGCGGGTTATCCTGCGGACGGCCCTTGGCCAGAAAAATGCGCAGCACCGCATCCTCGTTCAGCGCGTCCGCGCCGAGGCCATAGACCGTCTCCGTCGGGATCGCCAGCAGCCCACCGTCCCGGATGATCTTCGCAGCGGCCTCAATATTCTCTTTTGTGGGGTCTTTAAAATAAACAGTTTTCAAATGGATTCCTTCTTGTTTTTACGTTTTACGTTTGGCCTTTGCAGAACGCGTCTGCATCTTTATGTGTTGTCACAGCAGAAACAGCGCTTCGCGCACGACCTCGCCGACTGTGGGGTGGGGGAAGACGATCTTGTCCAGATGCTGCACGGGGAGCTTGGAATGCACCATCATGGCCGCGCCGTAGATGATCTCCGAGACATAGGAGCCGACCATATGGACGCCCACGACGCAGCGGTTTTTCCGGTCATAGAGCAGCTTGCAGAAGCCGGTTCCCTTCGGATTTTCTGCAAGATACCGGCCCGAGAGCGCCATCGGCGCCTTGACCACCTGCACGTCCAGTCCCTTTTCCCTTGCGCTCTGCTCCGTTTCGCCGACGCAGGCGACCTCCGGCGTGGTGTAGATCACGGAGGGGATGATGGAATAGTCGATCGCGTCCTTTTTGCCGAGCATATCGTTGACCGCGACCTCTGCCTCGCGATAGGCCGTGTGGGCCAGCATCAGCTTGCCATTGCAGTCGCCGACGGCCCAGACGCCGGGGACGTTCGTGCGCATCTGCCGGTCTGTCACGACTGCGCCGCGTTCGAGCGCAATGCCGAGCGCCTCCACATTCAGCCCCGTCACATCTGCCCGCCGTCCCGCCGACAGCAGCACGCGCCCGCAGGCGATCTCGTGCCGCCCGGAAGCGTCGGAATACACGACGCTCCGCTCCGTGACAGCCTCGACTCTGGCGTTCAGGCAGAAGTCCATGCCCTGCTTTTTGTACGTCCGCATCAGCAGCTCGCAGATCTCCGGGTCGGTGCTGCCCGCGATTTTGGGCAGCATCTCAATGACCGTCACCTTCGTGCTGATGGACGCGAAATAGCACGCCATTTCCAGCCCGATCACGCCGCCGCCGATGCAGACGAGCGATTCCGGCTGCTCCGAAAGGGACAGCAGCTCGCGGTTCGTCATAACAAAGCCGGAAGCAAGTCCTTCCCGCACACCGGGGATCGGCGGGATCACGGCGCTGGAGCCGGACGCCAGCACAAGTCGGGGTGCGGACAGTATTGCTTCGCCCGCGGCGATCTCAAATCGTTCCCCCTTTTGCCGAGGATCCGGCCCTCGGCGGCGAAAACCGTCACGCCATGCGCCTTCATTGCCGCGCCCACACCCCGGACGAGCGTTCTGACCACGCCGTCCTTCCGCGCAACGACCTGCGCGTGGTCGATGGAGACGTTCTGCGCCGTCACGCCGTATTCCGCGCCGTGCAGCGCCGCCTGATACTGCTTGGCGCAGTAAAGAAGGCTCTTTGTCGGGATGCAGCCCTCGTTCAGACAGGTGCCGCCCAGCGCACGCTTTTCGATCAGCGCTGTCCGCAGCCCCGCCTTTCCCGCGCGCTCCGCGCAGAGATAGCCGCCCGGCCCGCCGCCGATCACGATCAGATCAAATTCCTGCATTTCAAATTCCTCCTGCTGTATTTTTCCTTAGTTTAGCATACCCGGCAGTGAATTTGTAATGCTTATTTTGGATGTTTGCATTCCGAATGTGTTGTTTTATGTTGTGTTTAGGCTTTTTGTGTTCCACTCCAAGCGTTTTGCGGTCATGGGTGATTTGAACGTGCCTCCGGCGGCTCCTCATATTGGGTTTGGATGCTATGCAGCTTCAGGTTGTGTTCATTCCCGCGATTTTGGTTCTTTTCGATTTCCGTTTTTATCAAAATTCTTCCGCAGGGCGTGCTCGGTCGGATGATCACGCAGAGCATCGGAACGAGCTGGACAAACACGGCGATCATGCCGGTCATGCCGATCGTTTCCGTGCCGCGGTTTATCACGAGCAGCATCGGAAGCACGGACAGCGGCAGCAGGATCAGGCCGCAGATGAACCAGTACCGCCCGCAGACACGGTGAGCAAGCTGCCATGTTTCCTGATTTTTCATGGACATCGTCGTCCGGTAGCCGAACGTCGCGTTGATATCCCTGGGCGGCCTTTTGAAAAAGCTCCGCCCGAAGCCGATCATCGTGGCCGGGCTCAGCAGTGTAAACAGCAGCATCATGCACCAGAATACCATAGCCATTCCTCCCAAGTTCAAACAAATCGGTTACGCTTCCCCGCTGCTTTGCAGCTTTTCCGCCTGGTCGGCAGTGACGAGGGCGTCGATCAGCTCGTCAAGAGCGCCGTCCATGATGGAGTCGATTTTATAGAGCGTCAGGCCGATGCGGTGGTCGGTGACGCGGCCCTGCGGGAAATTGTAGGTGCGGATGCGCTCGTTGCGCATGCCGGTGCCGACCTGGCTGCGGCGCTCGGAGGTGACGGCGGATTCGATGCGCTCCTGCTCGATCTGATAGAGCTTGGAGGCCAGCATCTGCATACACTTTTCCCGGTTCTGCACCTGGCTGCGCTCCTCCTGACAGGCCACGACGATGCCGGACGGCTTGTGGATGAGGCGCACGGCGGAGCTGGTCTTGTTGATATGCTGCCCGCCTGCGCCGGACGAACGGTAGACCTGCATCTCGATATCCTCAGGCCGGATATCGACCTCGGCCTGCTCCATTTCCGGCAGCACCGCGACCGTCGCGGTCGACGTGTGGACGCGCCCGCCGGACTCTGTCTCCGGCACGCGCTGGACGCGGTGGACGCCGGATTCAAATTTGAGCCTCTGGAGTACGCACCCGCGCCCTGAATCTCAAAATCGGCTCCTTGATGCCGCCAAGCTCGGTTTCGTTGTAGTTTAACAGCGTGACCGTCCAGCGCTTGGACTCGGCGTACATCGTGTACATCCGGTACAGGCTGTGGGCAAACAGCGCGCTCTCCTCGCCGCCGACGCCGCCGCGGATCTCCATAATGACGCTCTTGTCGTCGTTCGGGTCGCGCAGCAACAGCAGAATTTTGAGCTCCTGCTCCAGCGCCTCCAGCTTTCTCTTGTTCTCGGAGAATTCCTCCTGGCAGAGCGCCTTCATCTCAGGCTCCAGCCCCTCGGAGAGCATGGCGCGCAGATCCTCCTGCTCCTGCGTCGTTTCCATATAGCTGCGGTAGGCCGTGATGATGGGCTCGAGCTGCCGCTGCTCCTTTAGCAGCTGCGAGGCCGCCTTCGGGTCGTTATAAAAATCCGGCTGCGCGGCGCGCTCCGCCATTTCAAGATAGCGCGCCTCGACCAGCTTCAGTTTTTCCAGCATAGGCTTCCTCACAAAATCTTTGTTATGAATATCATACTCTATTTTGCCCGCAGCGTCAAATATCTGAACGGCTTTTGCGCATACTAACAGAAGATTTTTGAAAGGAGCGCGCCATGAAGAAACTTCTCTGCCTGCTTGCGGTGCTGGCGCTGCTTGTACAGCCGCTGCGGGCTGCGGAGGAGCCGAAGCGCTATCTCGCGCTGACGTTTGACGACGGGCCTTCCGGTGAGCTGACCGAGCGGCTTCTGGAGGGTCTGGCCGAGCGGCAGGTGCACGCGACGTTTTTTGTCTGCGGCTACCGCATTGCGGAATTTCCGGATACGCTTTCACACATCGCCGCAGCCGGTCACGAGATCGGCCTGCACAGCAGCAACCATGATTATATGCAGAAGATGGACTATGGAACGGCGCTGCGCGATCTGACCGGCTGTGCAAAGGCCGTGGAGGACGCCTGCGGCGTGCGGGCGCAGCTGTTCCGCCCGCCCGGCGGGCTTTACGGCGACACGCTTTTAAGAGCGGCAAAGGACGCGGGGCTGTCGGTCATTTTGTGGTCGGTCGACCCGTGCGACTGGAACGAGGCTGCGTGGGACGGCGTTCTGCCGACGGTTCTGTCCGAAGCGCATGACGGCAGGATCATCCTCATGCACGACCTGTCCGCGCATTCCGGTCACGTGCGCCCTGCAGGCCGTCGACCGGCTGCAGGCGCAGGGCTACACGTTCTGCACCGTCTCGGAGCTGGCCGCGCTGCGCGGCACGGCGCTTCTGCCCGGCGAGGTCTATACCGGCTTTCCGCCGCTGGACGGTTGACGCGGACCGGATTCCGGGGTAAAATAGAAAAAATGCCTGCCGTGCGGCAGGCATCCCCGGGAGGCGTACATATGGAGAAAAAGGACCTCCGCGCGTTCGTCCGCGCGAAAAAACGCGCCATGACCCTCCGCGCAGGTGGAAGCGGCCAGCGCCCGTCTGGCCCAGCAGCTGTTCCGGCACCCGGCCTATCAGGCCGCGAGGAGCCTGTACGGCTATCTGTCTTACAATCAGGAGGTGCGCACGGCGGCCATTCTGCGCCGGGCGCAGCAGGACGGCAAGCGCGTAGCCGTGCCGAAGGTGTTTGGCGATGAAATGAAGTTCTTATGGCTGGACGATCTGTCTGCCGTTGCGCCGGGCGCATACAATATCCCGGAGCCGATCGCGGACGGGCCGGAGGCGGACGACGAGACGGCGCTCGTACTCATGCCGGGCCTCGCCTTTGACCCGGAGGGGCCACCGCTGCGGCTATGGCGGGGGGTTTTACGACAAATAACTCGCCGCCCCCCCCGAGCACCGGAACGCTGGCGTTTTTTTACGGGTTCCAGATGCTTTCCCATCTGGACACGGACGCGTTTGATATCCCGGTGCAGTATGTCATTTCCGCGCCGGTCGAGGAGGGCGAGGCATGAAGCTGCTTTTTGTTGTGCTGATTTGCGCATTTGTGTTTCTGGTCTGCTTTTTGATCGACACCCTGTTCAAAGCTGATCTTCCCGAAGTCTAAGCTGGAAAAGAGCAAGCAGGTTGTCCGTCCGCCGAGAAGAAGGTGATTGTGTGATTCTGACCTTCGCGGGCGTTGCGATGCTGGTCAAAAAATCTGGCTGGAACGCCGGATACGCTGTTTCTCATCGGCAGCATTGTGGCGATCATCTTCGGCGTGATCCTGCTGTGTACTTATTTTTCTGTCGTCATCTACTTTGACGACGAGGGCTTTCTCTGTATAAGGCGTGGGGTCACGGCAAGAAAGAGTTCCGCTACAGCCAGATCAGGGGCCAGCGGAGCCTGCTCACGCGCGGCGGTGTGAACACGATCCTCTTTGTCGGCGACGAGGAGATCAACCTCTACAGCGCGATGCAGAACCTGAACGCGTTCCTCAGCAAGGCGTTTTTCCGATGGTGCGCCGTAAAGGGCATCGACCCGGACACGATCGAAAATAACCCCCGTATGGCGACCTATTTCCCGGATCCCGACGACGTCAGCGGGTCTACTAGTTTCTAATCGCTGAAAAATCGGCCCCGCGCAGCGGGGCCTTGCGGCTGCAATCCAGCAGCGCGTTCAAACGCGATTCCTCGTCTGAACAGCGGAGATATGAAAGGCCGTTCACTCGGCCTCCGGCGCCCCGGCAGCGGAGCATATAGACGAAGTACATTACGTGGTCCTCCGTCAGCGCAAGGGTTCGAGATCGCGGCGAAGCCCGGAGCGCGTTGGCGATCGCGGCGAAGCCGGGGATATCCAGCGTCTCGCCGCGCACTGTGGGCGCAAAGCCGCAATCTTCGATCACGGCGGCAAGCGCGGGCTTGTCAAACTGCGAAAGCCCGGATGAAAGCGCGTTCAGAAGCGTCTTCCTGCGCTGGGCGAACGCTGCGCGAACGACCTTGAAGAACATGGTCTCGCTTTTGATCTCGCAGACCGGCTCTTTGCGCATGGTGAGCTTCAGAACCGCGCTCGTGACCTTCGGCTGCGGAATGAAGCAGCTGGCCGGAACGTCGAACAGCAGCTCCGGCTCGGCGTAATACTGGCAGAAGACGCTGAACGCGCCGTAATCGCCCTTGCCTGCGGGCGAGCAGATGCGCTGCGCGACCTCCTTCTGCACCATGACGGTCACGGCCTCGAACGCACGGCTCTCCAGAAGCGCTGCCAGCACGGGCGTGGTGATATAATACGGCAGATTCGCGCAGGCCATCGGGCGAAGGCCCGAGAATTCCTCCCGTACGAGCGCAGGAATGTCGGTTTTCAGAATGTCGCCGAAGATGATTTCCAGATTTTCATTGCCCGCCATCGTCTCGGCCAGCACGGGCTGGAGCGTCCGGTCAACCTCGACCGCGACGACCTTTTTCGCGTACCGGCACAGCTGCTGCGTCAGCGGCCCGATGCCGGGGCCGACCTCCAATACGCCGCACGTCTCGTCCACGCCGGATTCCAGCACGATGTTCTGCGGCACCCAGCTCTGCGTCAGGAAATTCTGCCCCTTGGCCTTGGAAAAATGGAATCCGTGCCGTGCGAGCAGCGCCTTGATCTCGTTGATATTACAAAGGTCCATAGTCGGCCTCCTAGTGTGATTCTGTCGCTATGATACCAGAAAAAAAGCCGGTTTGCAACGCATTTCCGTGTCCGCGGGGGATTGACAGAACCCCGGAAACGTGCTATTGTAGCATCCAGAAAAGGCTGAGACGAAGACACGTCCCGGCATCGGCAGCGCATCACAGAGAGAGGCTCGTATGCTGCAAGAGCCTTTGCGCGGCCCGCCCGGATACCGCTTCTGAGCCGCAGCGCGGAAATGCGCTGCCGGGTTCTCCCGTTACAGAGACACAAAGCGACGGATGCTGTGCATTCGTAAGCAGGGTGGAACCGTGGAGCGTACAGCGCCTCACCCCTGAAACGACAGGGGTGAGACGTTTTTGTTTTGCCCCAAATCAAATTAGGAGGCAAATGTTATGTCCGAAAACAATGAATTCACATTCGAAAACCCGCAGTATCGCAAGACGTACTGGCACACCTGTTCCCACGTCATGGCGCAGGCCGTCAAGCGCCTGTGGCCGGAGGTCAAGCTGGCCATCGGCCCGTCCATCGACAACGGCTTCTATTATGACTTCGACGCTCCGTTCAACTTCACGCAGGAAAATCTCGACGCCATCGAGGCCGAGATGCGCAAGATCTGCAAGGAAAAGCTGAAGCTCGAGCGCTTTGAGCTGCCGCGCGAGGAAGCCATCAAGTATATGCAGGAAAAGGACGAGCCGTATAAGGTCGAGCTGATCAACGATCTGCCCGAAGACGCGCACATCTCGTTCTACACGCAGGGCGAGTTTACAGACCTCTGTGCTGGCCCGCACCTCGATTCTACAGGCCGCATCAAGGGCAACGCCATTAAGCTCACGCAGTGCTGCGGCGCATACTGGCGCGGCGACTCCAAGCGCAAGATGCTGCAGAGAATCTACGCCGTCGCATTCCCGAAGAAGGAAGAGCTTGACCAGTATCTGGCCGAGCAGGCAGAAGCCCTCAAGCGCGACCATAACAAGCTGGGCCGTGAACTGGAATACTTCACGACGGTCGACTGCATCGGCCAGGGCCTTCCGATCCTCCTGCCGAAGGGTGCGCGCGTCATTCAGCTGCTGCAGCGCTGGGTCGAGGATGTCGAACAGGCGCACGGGTACCTGCTGACCAAGACGCCGCTCATGGCCAAGCGTGAGCTTTACAAGATCTCCGGCCACTGGGATCACTATCTCGACGGTATGTTTGTCCTCGGCGACCCGCAGGATGAGACGAAGGAGTGCTTCGCCCTGCGCCCGATGACCTGCCCGTTCCAGTATCAGGTCTATCTGAACCGCGGCCGTTCAGCTACCGCGATCTGCCGATGCGCCTCGGCGAAACGTCCACGCTGTTCCGCAACGAGGACTCCGGCGAAATGCACGGCCTCATCCGCGTGCGTCAGTTTACGATCTCCGAGGGCCATCTGGTGCTCCGCCCGGATCAGCTCGAGGACGAATTCCGCGACTGCCTCGATCTTGCCAAGTATTGCCTCAGTACAGTCGGCCTGCTTGACAAGTGTACGTTCCGCTTCTCCCAGTGGGATCCCGCGAACCCCAAGAACAAGTACGAGGGCACGAAGGAGCAGTGGGACCACGCGCAGAGCGTCATGGCAAAGATCCTCGACGATCTCGACGTCAAGTACGATATCGGCATCGACGAAGCCGCGTTCTACGGCCCGAAGCTCGATATCCAGTATAAGAACGTCTACGGCAAGGAGGACACCCTCGTCACCATCCAGATCGATATGCTACTGGCCGAACGCTTCGGCATGTACTACACGGATGAAAACGGTGAGAAGAAGCTGCCGTATATCATCCACAGAACGAGCCTCGGCTGCTACGAGCGCACACTGGCTTACCTGATTGAGACATACGCCGGTGCGCTGCCCACATGGATGGCGCCGGAGCAGGTTCGCTTCCTGCCGGTCACGGATCGTGCTGTTGACTACTGCAAGGATCAGGCAGCCAATCTCACCGCGCAGGGCTACCGTGTGACGGTCGATACCCGCAGCGAAAAAATCGGCAAGAAGATCCGCGATGCGCAGATGGAGAAGATCCCCTATATGCTCGTCGTCGGCGACCGCGACATCGATAAGCGCCCCTGTCCGGCTGGGCTCCAGCTGGACAGGGGCGCTTTATCTTTAAAAGCCAATTTAATTTCTCTGATACTTTCAAATAAAACACTACTGCTTTCTGCGGGCAGACAGATCCGTGCCCTATAACCCAACTGAAAGCATTGCGGCTCGAAGCAGGCAATAAGTTTTTTTGGCAGTCTGACGGAACCCCCGGCAAAACCGGAGGTTCCGTTTACAGCACCCGTTACATCTGCGGCTCGATGCGCAAAGCGCCGGGATTGATTGCCGGGAGATCTTCTTCTCGGCAGCCGATCCGCTCACCGCCTTCGCGCGTTTTTATCATGCGGCCATACGGCTTTGGCTTGCTGCAGGCCAGATCCGCTTCGTTCAGCTGTGCAGCTGCATCCAGTCCCTTGCAGTCGGAAAGGGATATTACCGTGACTGTTTTTTCTTTCTTGAACGCACCCAAATACGTTCCGGTTGTGCCTATAAGCTGTTTATCCTTTCGGCCGGTCGTGCAGTTTACAAAATAGCAGCCCTCAACTCGGTAGGCATATTCACATTTCTTTCCCGTTATAAAGGTAACCCCAATTATCCTGTAGGCCTTTGTACGCACTCCGTTGAACGTGCAGTCCGAGATTTTTCCGGAATCATTCTTAGATCTGTCGCTTAACGACAACGTGATCATTGGCCGATTTAAAACGACTTTGCCAGCTAAGGCTATGCCGTCCATTACAGGTTCACAGTCATTGAATTCACATAGGTCAACCTCTGCACCGTCGGAAAGATTAATCAACGAACCGCCGTAACAGGTATTAAATTGACAGTTCCGGACAGCGGGTCTGCCGCTTGAAAGGCATATTGCCGCCATACAGGAATCAAACCTGCAATCCTGTATGATGCTTTCCGAAGTCACTATCGAGTCTTTGATTGCGTTAATGCAGTTCGCAAATACAGACCGCCGAACAACGTGCTTACCACGCGCCAGAACCTTTGGGACACCACGGAAAACACAGTTTTCAATCTGAGTACAGGCTTTAATAAAGATCGGAGAACAAAGATTTTCCTGCAGTTTTGCTTTCTCTTCGGTTGAAAACGCCAGCGGCCCTCTGACAATGCAACGTTCCATACGAACCAAATGATCATACCTTGCGGATATTATAGCGGGCTCTCCAAAGGTTTTATCATCTTGCATCTGCGTCAGCCTAAATCGGCATGCGCGGAAAGTAACGGTTGCGTTGCCGTAGTAATCAGTATGGACGAAATCTTCCCCGGATCATCAAATACGCAGGCCTCAAATAGACTTTCGTCCTGCATGCTTGTAGAAAAGAACTCTGCGCATGACTCAAATTTGCAGCCTCGGAAATCTCCAACTCCAACAAGAAACTTCTTGCATCTGATAAACTTACAGTCACGGAACAAACTCGTCGTTTTGGGTTTGTTGCCCATATTAAACAGCGTTTTCTTCTGCTCACCGTGGCAGATAACGGTACATTGCCGCATGCGGGCGTTGCGGCGGCATTCAGATTGATCTCGTCTGCGTCTGCGGTTTTGCCGTAGTGGATTACGCAGTTTACAAACTCCAAAGAGCCCTCGCACCGGACAATCGGCGACGAGAGGTGGATGATCTTATTTTGGAAGCGCACAGACTCCCCCTCGCCGACAATCCAGGTGTCCGGCAGCGTGACGGGTTCCAGTTCAGCGGGCTCGACCGGCTCTTCTGTTTTCTCGGGTTCTTCTGCGGCTTCCGCTTCTTCCGGCTGTTCGGTATCTGCCTGCGTTTGCGCTGCTTCATCTGCTGTCAGTTCGATCTCATCTGCACCGATTTGATCGGCCGGCACGTCCGGCTGGAAATAGGCAATGAAGAAGTCTGGGCCAAATTCCCCAGCGAGTTCCTGCGCTTTCTTCCAGATTTCCTTTCGCCGTCTGGGACTGACAGGCAGTGTTTCGGCCATGTCCAGTTCATCGACCGGCACTCCGCCCGCGAGCAGCTGATATTCCGCAAGCAGCTGATACAGAAGTTCCGCATCCTCCCTGCTCAGCGTCTCCAGTTCCTCCGGCGCAATGTCATCCTCGGGCGCATGAATGTTCAAAACCGGCAGCAGCCTGCTTAGATACTGCCGCGCAAACTCCGGCTGTTCCGGCATTTGTTTGGAGAGCGTGTAGAGCGTGCCCGCAAACAAATTGCGGTTTTGCTCCGTCAGCGATTGCAGACTGCTTTTCCGTCTGCTTCTGGACTGCGCGTTTATAACCTGCTCCACGATTCGCTTTACGCTGTCGAACAGTACGCCCTGCTGCCGCAGAAGCTGTTCGATGTTCGCTGCGTTCTGCTCGATCTGCGCTGCCATATTCGCGCTGCTCTTGCTCAGCAGATACAACGCCCGCCATGTAATCTCATTCAGCTTAGAGAGACTGGAAATGTCTTTTGCCAGCAGTTTTTTCTGTTCGCTGCTATTGGAAAAGGTCAGTGTCTTTAAAAGACTCTTGTACCACGGACGATCCTTGAGTGCCTGAAAGTCCTGCTCCTGCGACTGGGCGATCTCCCGTGCGGCAGTCATCAGCGTTTCAAATGTTTCCTGTTCATTTTCCGCCGCGCTTTGTGTCAAGCCAAGTTCATATTCGTTCATTTTAATTCCTCCAACAGTTGTTCAAGCATCTTCTGTTTTTCCTCGGCCGCCGTCAACAGCCGCTGTGTCCGTTCGCTTGCGTCAGCGGCGCGCTGCAGCGGCGCGTTCGTTTCTGCCGCCTGCCGCCCCATCTGTTGGGCAGTCACAGCGATTGCGTTTGCATGGACAGCAATCTCTCCGGATACTGCAGCCAGATATTTCAATGCGTTCCTCCGCGTGACCGCCTCCATCTCACCGATAATCTGGTCAGCGCGTTCGACCGCGACCCATGCGCTGTCAAGCTGATAGTAGAGCCGCGTGTCGAGCATCAGAGAAAGCTGCTGCTCGTAGAGTTTCAGCCGATGCTGGTTCAGCGACGCCCGCCGCAGGCCCATGCCTACATCCGTGCCGATTGCAATTACGAAGCGCCCGATGCCGACGAAATTGATCCGCAAAACCAAACTGGGGACAAACAGCGCAGGCTGTCCCTTCGATTCTGCTGCCGCGCGAATTGCAGCATCTGTCAGATCGACAGCCATGAACGTCCCGGTTGCGATCGTCAGCATCCGCGTGACTGTGCGGTTGTTGGCCGGGATTAACGCTTTCCAGTCGAGTTCCGCCAGGGATTTCTTTTCCTTCATTTGCCGGATGAACTGCCGGATAAAATAACAGGCGCGCACAAGTACGGTATTAAGCAGCGCGGGCCATGCCTGCCGCTGGAGATTATGGCTGACAGCGCGTTCTGTCCGAACATCCAGCTTATTGCTTGCACCCTCAAACAAGCTGTTCAAAACGCCGAGATCGACCTGACTCTCTTTGGTTCCAATGCCGTTCATATAGGCACTGCGCAGCTTCCGGGAGAACTTTGCATCCTGCATACACGGAAGTGTGGACAACTCCTCCAGCGTTGATAAAAGCCTCCCGGCAGTCCGGCGCCGCTGCGCTGGTTTTCCACGGCCTGTTTGGTTCCGGCCATGTCGCTCAGCAGATGCCCCTGCCGGTTTTGGATAGTCTGTGCCGCACAGAAAAACCAGTTTATCACGCCTGAAAACAGCTTCCACGGCCCATCGTTTCCGACAAGCTGCCCGTAATCATTCACTGTGACCGGCACCTGCACCGCCGACTGCAGCGCGGCAGAATGATAAGTAGCCACGCCGGTAAACTGTACACAGATACAGCTTACCAGACCCCCGAACGTCGGGTGGTGGCAAAAATCCTCCAAATGGTGCGATGATGCAGAAATCCGCGCATCCGGCACGTCCCATCCGCCCGGACGCGGGAAGTTCGTATTCATGTATTGAAGCGCATCTTCGTATTTGCGCGACTTCCCGGTATATCCGTGCTCTTTTGCCAGCGTGACCAGATTATTTTTCAGATTCCACCCGCTGTCTCCGGGAAGCTTGTACTTCTTCTCCAGAAATTCGACTGCGTTGGAGAGCCGATTGGGGTCTTTTGCCGTTTCCCGAAGTCTTCCGGCTTGTGTATACTCGCAGAATTGCTTATATTCAGGATCCTTTTCTGCAAATTCCTGAATCATCATGTTGACGGACTTGTTGCTCCACGCCTTTGCCTCCCTAAAATCCCATTTTGCGCCGGGCAGCAGCGCATCCAGCCTACCGGTAACGATGCCGCAGGAAACTGCCGCTGCGTAATCAATACCGTCTGCATGGTTGGTCAGCCGTTCAATCTCCGGCGTAAGCGCGGCGATCTGCGTCTGATAGGCTTGGTACTGCGCCTCAATATCAGCCGGCATTGTACTTGGTGCAAGCACTTCAAATTCTGTTTGAAACGCTTCGCTTTCTTCTTTCAATTTCAGAATCTGCTCCATATCGTTCCTCCCTTTCATTCTGTTTCTATATAGTCTCCCTGACTTCTCATCCACATTTCGATCCCCTTGCCGAAGACCTCCGCGGAGACGAGCCAGCCAGAATCGTCCTGCGAGAGGATTTCGGCGGTCGGGAGCCGGTCGAGCACCGCTTCGATCGACGGGCCGGTGTATTTGAACCGGATCTTCTGCAGCTTGCCGCCGTACATGAACTGTACGCGCCTGCGGAACTCGCCCTCCTGAAAACGTTTGGCGTAGGCGGGCGTGAAGTGCTCGCCGGTCGCGCGGAAGGCGCGGATGCGGTCGATGCGGTAGATCGTCGGGTAAGGGTCCTCCGGGTTTTCAAAGCTTTGCTTCCGGTCAACGCCGCGCAGATACGCGGCCAGATAGAAATAATACTCCGAAAACAGGATGCCGACCGGCTCGACCGTCCGGCACACCGTCTCGGTGCCCCTGAGCCGCTGATAGTCCAGTTCCAACACCTGCCGCTGCTGCACGGCCTGTCCCAGCTCCCACAGGCCGCGCAGGACGGGCTGACCATGGTGCGGCTCGATGTAATGGAGCTTTTCGTTGCCGATCATCTGCTGCACGGCGCGTTTGTTTTCCTCCGGTACGCAGCAGTCGACCAGCTTGTCCAAAATCGGCAGCATTTCATCCCGCCGCATGGAGCGGCTTTCAAGCAGAATCTTGCACACGGCCAGAATCTCGCTGTTGCTCAGGCCCACCGGCTTTGCGTGTGTCAGCCGGTAGCCGCCCGCCGCGCGGTCATAAACCACGTCCTGCGGCAGCATTTCATTGGAGAGGAACGAGCGCAGCGATTCCAGATCGCGCTGGATGCTGCGCGCCGTAACGCCGAATTCCTGCGCCAGAAGTGCCTTTTTTTCAGCACCCGCCCATTCAGGAGTCTGGCATAGATCGAAAGCAGCCGTGCAGATTTGAGTTCGCTGAATTCTTCCATCCCCGAGTCCTTTCTATGCGCTTAAAAGCACAATTTACTATCTGTTAAATAGTATATTATACCTTATAAATCATGTCAATCCTTGTCTCTGTTGGGTAACATAGTATCGAGGTGAAACCCATGCGGCAGGAGTTTGAACAGGAATACTTACAGCTTGGTCTGAAAATTGCATACTACCGGAAACTGCGCGGTCTGACGCAGGAGGAACTTGCCGAGCGCATCGACCGCTCCCCTGCCTTTGTCGGCCATGTAGAAGCGCCGAATATCAAAAAAGCCGTCTCGCTCGACACTCTGTTTGCCATCGCGCAGGCACTGGATGTCCCTGCATACCGCTTCCTGATTTTTGATGATTCTGGATTATAAGTCCAGTGTAGCAAATCACATAGACAGCATTTGTCTATGTGCAGCGTTTTTCACCATTTATCTCATACGGTTTCAGAAAACGAACCCCCTCCGATTTGCAGTCGGAGGGGTTCGCTGTAGATTCAGAAATATGCGCTTATGCCCAGACGAACCAGCAGTAGAGATAGCCGGTCAGGACGGCGAGGAGCGTAAACGGGACGCCGATCTTGAGGAAGTCGGAGGCCTTGACCTCATAGCCCTCCTTCTGCAAAATGCCGATGGCCGCGATATTGGCCGAAGCGCCGATGGGCGTCAGATTGCCGCCGAGCGTCGCGCCGACAAGCAGGCCGAAGTACAGAACATGCGCATCGCAGCCCATCATAGCCGCAATCCCCTGCACGACCGGGAGCATCGTTGCAACATACGGAATGTTGTCAATGAAGGCCGAGATGATAACAGAGCCCCAGACGATGATGGAGTACATGCCGAAGAGGCTGTTTCCGCCGAGTTTCACAAACAGGGCGCTGATGTCTCAATGACGCCCGTTTCGGTCAGCGTGCCGATGACGACGAACAGGCTCATGAGAAGCAGGAGCGTCTCAAAGTCGATCTCGCCCAGCGCATATTTGACGGGGCCGAAGTGCTTTTTCTGGAGGATGGAGCGCACGAGGCCGATGAGGAACAGCGTCATGCAGATCAGGCCGTTCGTCAGCGCCGGGCGGCCCGGGATGAACGACGCTGCGATCAGCAGCACCACCGTGCCGACCAGCAGATACGTCGGGAACACCTCCACAACGGTCGGCGCGCCGACCGTGACCTTGCCCTTTTCCTTGCGGAAGATGAACATGATGACGGGGACGGTCACGAGCGCGCCCAACTCAACGGCAAAGAAGATGGAGCATTTGCCGTCCATAAAGATGAAGTCCAAAAAGTCCATGTTGGCGTAACCGCCCAGCATGATGGACGTCGTATCACCGACGAGCGTCGCCGCGCCCTGCAGATTGGACGAGACGGCGATGCAAATGAGCAGTGCAACCGGGGACAGGTTCAGCTTTTTTCGCGATGGCCAGCGCGACCGGTGCAATCATCAGGACAGTTGCAACGTTATCGACGAACGCCGACACGACGCCTGCGAACACGGACAGCGCGACCGCGACCCACATGACGTTGGGCGTCTTCTGCAACAGAAGATCGGCCATGCGCTCCGGCATTTTGGACTCAATAAACAGCGCGACCGTGCCCATCGTACCGGCGAGCATCAGAAGAACGTTCCAGTCGATGGCGGTAAAGACAGAGGACAGCGGCATCGCACCGGAGACAACGAAGATGACGGCGGAGATGAGCGCGACATAGGGCCGCTTTTTTGGCAGCGCGATCATCAGAATGTAGGTGATGGCGAAGAGGATGATGGTAAACAGCTTCATGACGGGACTCTAACATTTTCTTATTTCCTTCTTTTCTCAGTCGGCAAAGAATGTGATTTTGCCGCTGGTGATGACGGTGATGATATCGGCGACCAGGCATACGACGGTAACGATGCGCGAGACAGTGGCAAGCACCGCGGGCAGCTCGACAAAGGACAGAATCGACAGCACATAGGCTGCCACCATGATCCAGCCGATGACCTTGGCTTCCGTGGTTTTCCCGGCGGCGCGGTACAGTCCGCCCACCAGACCGTCAACAAAAATCACAAGCACAAGCAGCAGCCATTTCGGCAGCTGGTCGATCCCATTGCGCAGCTTTTCCAGAGTTTCCATGATGTTTGATTCTCCCTGTTTGTATATTGGGGCGGAGTCTCCGCCATTTTTTAAGACGAACGGACCCCGGGAAAGGTTCCCGGAGTCGGAAAAATTTTTTATGCCATGCGCTGGCCGTTGATGACGAGCGCGAAATGCAGGCCCAGCTTCTCTGCCGCGCGGCGGCACAGGAGCATGCGGTCCATGAAAATTTCAAAATACTCGATCACCGCGCATACCTCCGTGTCGATGGCGAGCGTCAGACAGATCTCCTTTTCTGTCAGCGTGACCTCGTGCTTTTTGACGGAGTAATTCACGCGGTCGTGAATATCAAACGCCGCGCGGGCCTTTTCACGCACACGGTTCGCGCGCACGTCCATTTTATCCGCCAGAATGAGCGCCGCTGCCACGGGGTTGACCGGGAAAGCTGTCTTTTCGTCGTGGTTGCCGATGGCGGTGATGATGGTGGCCGTCTCCTCGGGACTTGCGCCCATCTTGTCGAGAATCCGGAAGGCCATGACCGCGCCGGACTGCGCGTGGTCGTGGCGGTTGACAACGTTGCCAATGTCGTGCAGCCAGCCCGCGATCGCAGCCAGTTCGCAGGTGCGGTCGTCATAGCCCAGCGTCTTCAAAATGGCGCTGGCCTGCGCCGAGACAAGCCCCACATGGGCGAAGCTGTGCTCCGTAAAGCCCAGCGCGGACAGCGATTCGTCCGCCTTGCGGATATAGCTTGTGATCTCTTCGCTTTTCTTGACCTGTTCGAGCGTGATAGACATAGGCGCTCCTTTTTCTTTCTTTACAGATTTGCCAGCGTTGTGCCGGTCAGCCAGTGCAGCAGCTCCTAGGGCGTGGCGGTCTTTCCGACGGTCAGAAATTCCGTCCGGCCGGGGATCATCTGCGTGTTGTCGTCGCTTTCTGCCCAAGTGACGCGCTGTAAAACGCGCGTTTTGCAGGTTTTGAGATCGGTGATCTCCGGCGGCACCTGCCGGTGCTGAATGAGAATGCTTACACTATAATTATCCGAGGTCCAGCGGCCGAAATTCGTCGTCGGCTTGCGCCATTTCCAGCGGCAGCGGGCCCCGCCGTCCTCCATTTTGACCAGCTTCAGATAGCCGCCCTCCACATCCTGCACGCAGCGCATAAGCCAGACGACATGATAGCCCGCCTTTTGGAAAAACTCGCAGACATCGAAAAAATGCGCTTTCATCAGAAGCCCGTCCTGCAGCATGACGACGAACTGGTTAATCTGGATGTAGGCAATGCGCGTCTGCCCGTCTACGGTGACGGGGACGCTCCGGTTCTCCTCCGGCACCAGCGACTGCCAGCGCTCGCGCCAATGCTGCTGATCGTCGGCCTTTTCCTGCCGCTTTTGCTTCAAAAGCCCAAATAGCATACGCCTGTCCCTCCGGCTGTGTGCGCACCGTTCGTCTGTGACTGCATAACAAATAAATTCTACCTGTCTGGGAAACCCTTGTCAAGAGAATCCTGCATTGACGAAGCAGCCGGAAGCGATTAAAATAAAAAATCATGGTTCATCGCCTCAGGAGGGCTTTTTCATGGACGCCTATCCGAACTTGAATACTCTGTATCTATCTCCGCGCCTGCAGGCGCGGCTTGCGGACGCCGCCGGCTATCCCGTCACGACCATCGTGGCCCCCACGGGCTACGGCAAGACGACCGCCGCACAGTATTTGCAGCGGCGCATCGCCGCCGAAGCACCAGACGCGCGTGTGTTCCGCCAGTTTCTCTCCGGCGGCGGCCGGCAGGAATTCTGGGCCGGGCTCTGCCGCGCGCTGCACACCGCGCCGCAGCTGTCGGCGCAGCTGCTTGCACTCGGCTATCCGGACAGCCCGCACACACGGCAGCAGCTGCTGGAACTGGTGCAGGACGCACTGCCAGCGCAAAGCCCTGTCTGGTTCATTCTAGACGATGTGCATCTGCTGCAGGGCGGCGAGGCAGCGGAACTTGTCCCGTTTCTGGCCGAACGGCTTCCGCTGCAGGTCCATCTGCTCCTGCTCTCGCGCAACCAGATCTTTTCCGAAGCACAGAAGCTGCGCCTCGGCAGCCGTCTGCTTGAACTTAGCGCGGCGGATCTGCGGCTGACGCAGGAGGAACTTGCGCAGTATGCCGGACTTTGCGGTCTGCCGCTTCCAGAGCGGGAGTCGCAGGCGCTTCTGTCCGTCAGCGAGGGCTGGATCGCCATGGTCTATCTGATCTTCCGCGCCTATGCCCAAACCGGCACATGGCGCTTTGACACGAAGGGCATGGACACGCTGATCGAGCAAGTCATGTTCGAGCCGCTTCCCGAGCGGCAGCGTCTGTTTTTGCTGGATAATTGTATGGCAGAGGATTTCAGCGCCGCGCAAGCAGCCTTTGTTTGGCAGGCACCGGATGCGGACGTGCTGCTGCACGATCTGACGCACAACAACGCATTCATCACCGAAAGCACTCCCGGCGTCTACCGATATCACCATATGCTGCGGCAGCTTCTGCGCCGGAAATTCGCTCTTCTGCCGCAAAGCGCGCAGACGGACGCCTGTAGGCGGCTGCTGGCAGCTGGTACGAGCGCACGGGGGAATATCTGACAGCCGCTGAGTTTTTTCGGCAGGCGGGCGACTGGGACGGACTGCTGCGCACGGCAGCGGCAGACTGCGGCAAGTCCATCGGCGGTGAGCACCGGCAGATGCTGCTTTCCTGGTGCCGCGGCTGCCCGGAGGACGCGCTGCGGCGGCACCCGGACGCGGTGTGTGTGCTGATGCGCAAGCTGTTCTCCTTCCGTGAGATTCCAGAATTGATGCGCCTACGGGCAATTTTACTGGATGCCTTGCAGCCGGGCGGTGCGTTTCCCGAACGGGAACGGGAAAACTATCTCGGTGAATGCGACCTCGTGATGAGTTTCCTGCGCTATAACGACATTGCCGCCATGAGCGTGCTGCACCGCTCGGCCTGCAAACGCATGACGCGCACGACACGCTGCATCGACCTCGGCGGCACATGGACCTTTGGTTCCCCGTCCGTTCTCATGATGTTCCACCGCACACCCGGGCAGCTCGACGAGGAAAACGCGCAGATGCGCGCGTGCATGCCCTACTACTACAAGGTCACCGACGGCCACGGCAGCGGCGCGGAGCACTCCATGCAGTGTGAGACCGACCTGCTGCGCGGCAAACTGACCGAAGCCGAGATTGGCTGCCATCTATCACGAGATGCTGCGCTTGCGCGCGGCCAGTACAGCATTCTGCTGACGGCGGAATTCACGGCCCTTCGGCTGGCACAGTTCCGCGGCAATGCGCCGGACGCAGGACTTGAACGACTCCGGCAGACACTGAAGGGGAACCGGCAGTTCCTGCTGCTGCGCACTCTTGACCTGTGCGCTGCATGGCTGGACGCGCAGCGCGGGAAGGCAGACGCGGACGAATGGTTTATGTCCCCGGAGGCCGACGCATCGTTTCTGGTCCCCGTGCTGCCCATGCTGCGCACGGTGCAGAATGAGGTCTTGCTGACTGCCGGCGCGTATACGAAGCTGCTTGCGCGCAAAGAGGCCTGTAAAGCGCTGAACGAGAGTCTGCACACGAATCTTGCATCCTTGTACCTGCATATCCAGCTGGCCTGCGCAGAAAACTGCCTTGGCCGTACGGATGCGGCTCGGCGGGAGTTGGAAACGGCGTGCACCCTCGCTGTGCCGGACGGATTATACCTGCCGTTTGCCGAGCATACAGCGGATCTCGGCGCCCTTCTGCCGGAGGTTTTGCCGGAAATGCGGCAGCGCAGGCCGTTCTGCACTGCACAGCAAAGCCGGATGATCGCGGCCTCAGCCCACGCGAACTGGAAATTGCCCAGCTTGCCGCCGCACGGCGGACAAACGCGGAGATCGCCGCGCAGCTGCACCTGTCGGAGGCCACCGTCAAAAACCACCTCAAGCGCATCTTTGACAAGCTCGGTCTTGACGGCGGCGCGCGCGGCAAGCGGATGCTGCTGGCCGATATGCTTCCCGAAAAGATTAGCCCCTGAGGGGCCTATGAAAGCGAGCCGCTCCACGGTAAACTGGTATCAGACCATGTATCGTGGAGCGGTTTTTCTTTTCGGAAAATCAGATCGGGAGGACTATTATGAAAAAAATCAGAGCCCTGCTTCTTGTGCTGCTGGCGGCCATGCTGTGCGCGCTGCTGGCCGGCTGCGGCGAGAAGGACGTGTCGGTGTCCGTCACGCTGGTCAACCGCAGCGGGCGCGACATTTCTTCTATCAGCATCACCCCTCAACCAGCAGTGACTGGGATACGGAGTTCGTCGATGGAATGTTCCATGACGGCGAGAGCATCGAGTCCGGTTTGGGCACTTACAAGGAATCCGAGGTTCCCGATACCTATAATATTCTTGTCTACAACGACGAGAATACCATTCTGTATGATACCAGCGTCGATGAACTGGATTTTGCAATTCAGGACGGTGATTATATCGTCTTCCTGCCGCCGGAGGGCGAGGTTCCCATCGAGATCACACACGACTATGACCCTTCGGCCTATGAACTGGACTATGAGCCGGCTGGCTACACCGAAGAGGAATTGAGCGGCGGCGATCTGAGCGGCTACACCGGCTGCTGGAAGCTGGAAAACGAGCCGTTTTATTTTGTCATCAACGAGGAGTTTGAATGGATTGCCATCAATCTCTACGGCGAACAGGTCGGCCCCGGCTATGTGGTCAATGAGGGCGAGTGCATCACGCTTTACATGGAGGACGACTCTGCGCTTGTCTCTCTCTGGCAGACGGCCTACGGGGACTTAAGCGATGCAAATGGCAATACACTCACGCCTATGGACTACATCATGCTCCTGCCGACGCTAGAGGACGAACTGAACCAGACCGCCTCCTTCCCCGGCGGCTTTACGAACGTCACGATCAATTATCCCATCCAGATGGCGGCGCACGAGCAGCCGAATGTTTCAAACGCCCTGAGTTTCAACGCGGTCATGGAGGACGGCACGGACGATTATTATTCCAACATCATGATTGCCTTCCAGCCCATTGAGGGTTTCGACCCCTACATGGAAAAGGGCGCGGCCAGCGCGAAGCCCTATATGGTGAAGATGCTCGATGACTTCATGAAGAGCATGTACGGCAGCTATCTTCTCAAGTCCTTCGGCTCGGACTTCAAGGACAACGGCGACTATTACAGCCTGACCGGCTATATGTGGCTCGACGGCGACGTCTTCTCCGATGGTCCGTCTCAGCCCGTGCGCGGCTGCATGGAGGTCCGGTATTACGGGCCGACGGGGTATGCCCTTGTCGCAACAACCATCGCGCTCGAAGGCCGCATCCGCAACTACTTCGACATCTGCAACAACATGCTCACCACCCTCTCCTACACCGCCGGCTGGAGCACCGCGCCCAAGGCCCGGCCCGCCTATTCCGGTGACACCGGCGACTACGGCACGCCGTATTACTGGTACGACGAGGACGGAGATATCTGGTACTGGAACGGCTATGAGAACGAGTTCATCGGCTACGGCAGCGACGGCTACATCGATGAGGACAGCGGCGAATACATGGAGTCCAACGACGCGGGCTGGGACTATGACGACGAGTATTACGACGATTATGATCCATGGTCCGATCCCGGCGACGGCTGGGGCGACTACTCGGACGACGAAGACGGCTGGGGCGATTACTTCTAAACCACACCCGGAGAAAGGAGGGCTTTGCGTATGCGCGCAGATCTGGCGCTGATCTTCTTCCTTCTATCCCTCGGAGGCGGGATTGTGCTGCTGGCACTGCGGAAAAAACGCGGCGGCGTGCCGCTGCTCACCGGTGGGATCGTCCTGCTCATCTGCGCGGCTGCACTGGCGCTGTATCTGGCAGCGGCAGTGCTGCTGGTACTGGCTGTGCGCTGAAAAAAGAAAAAATATCATAGGATTTCACAGATATTTAAAAACTGCCCCCTAAGTTTTTTAATACCATCCTGATATTCTATACTTGCAAGAAGCAAACGTCTTTTTCATTTTTCTCCTTTCTCCATATTTTAAAAAGAAACGCGCAGGCAAGCCGGTCACTTGTCTGCGCGTATTCTTTAGCGTCGCTTGACAATCGACGCTATTCTCCTGGAAAACTGTTCACAGTTTCTTTACCGGTTCGTGAAATCCTGTTCAAATTCTTCCTTTATAGTAAAAGCATAAAAGAGATGCAAACCGGCCGGATCTCTTTTTGTACGTTTTGACCATCCGGCGATGCGCCGCCCGATGCCGCGGAAAGATCTGCGGATAAGCCGACAGACGTGCGCGTGACAATCGCCGTTCTCCTCCTCCAAATTCTTCATTATTTTCACCCCTGTTTTCCTTACGCGCAGTCCAAAGGCGGGCTGCGCGTAAAAGCCAAAAAGCACAAGCCCGGCGGGCCGCAGAAACGCGGCCCGCCGGGCTTTTCTTTGTGATTCCGGGATAGCGCACTCAGAACAGCGTCAGCTGGCTGGTGAGGGGGAGGTCGCCGAAGGCGCCGGCGGATTGGAGCTGGTCGATGAGCGTCTTGGACACCTTCGGGCAGGCATCGGCGAATTCCTCGACCGACAAAAACTCCCGGCCCTCGCGGGCGTTCATGAGGTCCCAGGCCGCCGTCTCACCGAGACCGGCCACGGCCACGAACGGCGGGCGCAGCTGCCCATCCTCGATCTGGAACTTCGTCGCGTGGGAGTGGTAGATATCGATCGGCGCGAAGGTGAAGCCGCGCAGATAGAATTCATAGCAGACCTCAAGCGTCGTGAACAGATCGTCGTCCTTGGCGCTGGAATCCTCGTCCTCCTTGATCTCCTGCAGCTTTTTCTTGACAAGCTCGATGCCGTGGCACATCATGCCCTCGTCGAAGCCGCCCTTCTGGCTGCGGCGGTAGAAATACGCCGCGTAGAACGCCAGCGGATGATGCACCTTGAACCACGCGATGCGGAAAGCCATCATGACATACGCTGTTGCGTGGGCCTTCGGGAAGAGATATTTGATCTTTTTGCAAGACCCGATGTACCACTCCGGCACGCCTGCGGCCTTCATTTCCTCCTCCGCGCCGTCGGGCAGACCTCTGCCCTTTCGGACGGCCTCCATGATCTTGAACGAGCGCTTTTCCGGCATGCCGCACTTGATGAGATAGAGCATGATATCGTCGCGGCAGCCGATGGCCTCGCCGACAGTCGCGGTCTTCGACAAAATGAGATCGCGCGCGTTGCCCAGCCACACGTCCGTGCCGTGCGAGAAGCCGGAAAGGCGGATGAGGGTATCGAACTTCGTCGGCTGCGTCTCCTGCAGCATGCCTCTGGTGAAGCCCGTGCCGAATTCCGGGATGGCGACGGAGCCGACCGGCCCGAGAATGGGGTCATTTTCATAGCCCAGCACCTTGCTGGAGGTGAAGATGGACATGGTGTCCTGATCATCGAGCGGAATTTTCTGCGCGTCAACGCCGGTCATGTCCTCAAGCATGCGGATCATGGTCGGGTCATCGTGGCCCAGCATATCGAGCTTCAGGAGGTTTTCCTCCATGGAGTGATATTCAAAATGCGTCGTGATCCACTCAGAGTCCTTGTCGTCCGCCGGGTGCTGCACGGGGCAGAAGTCCCAAATCTCGTTCTCCTGCGGAATGACGACGAGGCCGCCGGGGTGCTGGCCGGTCGTGCGCTTGACGTTGACACAGCCGAGCGCCAGCCGGTTTCTCCTCCGCCTTGGGGACGGTCTTGTTCCGCTCCGACAGGTACTTTTTGCGTAGCCGTAGGCGTTTTCTCTGCAACAGTGCCGATCGTGCCTGCGCGGAAGACGTGCGTCTTGCCGAACATCTCCACGCAGTAGGCGTGCGCCTTGGCCTGATATTCGCCGGAGAAGTTGAGGTCGATATCAGGGACTTTATCGCCGCCGAAGCCGAGGAAGGTCTCGAACGGGATGTTGAAGCCGTCCTTCTCGAGCTTCGCGCCGCACTTCGGACATACGGCATCTGGCAGGTCCGCGCCGCAGGCGCAGTCAGCCGGAACATCGAACGTGGTAAACTTGCACTGCGGGCAGCGGTAGTGCGGCGGATAGGAATTGACCTCCGTAATGCCGGACATGAAAGCAACGATCGACGAGCCGACGGAGCCTCGGGAGCCGACCAGATAGCCGTGCTCGAGCGAGTTCTGCACGAGCTTCTGCGCGGACATGTAGATCACGTCGTAGTGGCAGGAGATGATGTCGTGCATCTCCGTATCCACGCGCTTCTGCACAAGTTCGGGCGGATTTTCGCCGTAAAGCCGGTGAAGCTTTCCGTAGACAAGGGCTTTCAGGTCTTCAACGGAGTTTTCGATCTTTGGCGCGAACAGATTGTGCGGCACAGGCCGCAGCGTCTCGCACCAGTCAACGATACGGTTCGGGTTTTCAATGACAACCTCATGCGCCTTTTCCGGGCCGAGATAGGAGAATTCCTCCATCATCTCATCTGTCGTGCGCAGATACAGCGGCAGCGGCCGGTCGGCATCGGGCATCTGCTTGGTGGCAAGCAGGATGTGGCGGAAGATTTCGTCCTCCGGGTCAGGAAGTGCACATCGCCTGTCCACGACAGGCTTTCCGAGTTCCTCGCCGAGCCGGACAATCGTCCGGTTGAAGCCGCGCAGTTCTTCCTCGTCCTCGGCAAGCCCCTTTTGTCGAGCATGAAGCGGTTGTTGCAGATGGGCTGAATCTCCAAAAAGTCATAGAAGCTTGCGATACGCTTGAGTTCTGCCCAGCTTTTGTGGTTCAGGATTGCCTGAAACAATTCGCCCGCCTCGCAGGCCGAGCCGATAATCAGGCCCTCACGCCATTGCAGCAGTTCGGACTTCGGCATAATGGGCACGCGCTTGAAGTATTTGAGATTGCCATAGGAAATCAGCCGGTAGAGATTGCGCAGGCCGATGGAATTTTTGGCAAAGACGATGATATGCCGCGCACGGCGGTCGAGAATTTTGCTGCCGGAGCGCAGCTGCTCCATGCGCGGGTTGATCTTCTGAAGCGAGTCAATCCCTGCTCCTGCATCATCTTGAAAAAGCGCATGAGCAGATACCAGCAGGTGATCGCGTCGTCGGAGGCGCGGTGATGGTTGAAATCCGGCAGACTCAGTGCATCGGCGACAATATTCAGCTTATACTTGCCGAGTTCCGGCATCAGATTCTGTGCCAGCATGAGCGTATCGACATAGGTCGGATGGAATGGCAAGCCCAGTCTTTCGCACGCCGCCGTCACGAAGCCGATATCAAAATCGGCGTTGTGCGCGCACAGGGGGCGGCCGCCGACGTATTCCAGGAATTTCGGCAGTGCCTCGGAAATATCCGGCTGCCCGGCGAGCATCTGGTCGTTGATGCCTGTCAGATCGACGATCTTCGGCTGCAAGGGCCGGTGCGGGTCAACGAAGGTCTGGAACGTGCTGAGAACCTCGTTTCCCTTCATGATGGCCGCGCCGATCTCGATGATCGTGTCATGAAGTGAGGACAGGCCGGTCGTTTCCAGGTCGAACGCGACGTATTCCTCGTCAAAGGAAAAGTCCCCGTCCCCGTGGACGGCAATGCGGTCATCGACGTCGTTGACGTAGTAGCCCTCGCAGCCGTAGAGAATTTTGATGTTCTGGTCTGTTCCCGCGACCTTGGCTTTGGAGGCAGCCTTCATCGCGTCCGGGAACGACTGTGCGCCGCCGTGATCGGTGATGGCGATGGCGCGGTGGCCCCAGCTGGCTGCACGCTTGACGGCGGCTCCGGTATCGGTCAGCGCGTCCATGGACGACATCGTGGTATGCAGATGCAGTTCGACGCGCTTTTCGGGGGTAGGTATCGCGGCGCTTGGGCGCCTCGATCTTCTCCATGGCGGTCGGCTGCAGGACCATTTCGTTGTCGTAGCGGTCAAAGCTCATCTTGCCCTGCACACGCAGCCACATGCCGGCCTGCACGTTGTCGATGATGGGCTTGGCCTTGGCAGCCTCCATAAACTGATTGACGCGGACGGAGCTGGTATAGTCCGTCATATCAAAGCAGACGACCCACGCGCCGCGCTTTTTCAGTTCCCGGTGCTGCACGGCGAAGACCTTGCCCTCGACGATCACGCGGAACATGTCGAGATTCAGTTCCTCCATCCGGACGGGCTTGCCCTGCGAACGGGCGGCCGTAGAACAGCGCACCCGTAGGCTCTGCCGGTGCGGCCGAGCCTGCGCCGGAGGACTTTGCGCCGCTCTGCGGTGCGCTGGCCGTGATGGCAGGCGCGTTTTTGAGCGCCTCGGCGCGGATACGCGCCGTCTCCTCAAACAGTGCCCGGCCCTCTAAATTGCTGTGCGCTTCGACCTCAATTTTTTTGGAAACACCAAAGCGGTCGCGCAGGAACTGCTCGGCCTTTTTTGCGTTCTGTAAAATATTATCCTTGCCATTGGCCTTGAGTCGGATGATCACAGCTTCGTCGTCCGTGACCTCATAGCCCGCACCGGCCAAAATGGCAGCCGATTACCGCACGAAAGTTCCGCAGTCCGATTGAATTCTACGGCCGCCAGATCGCGGAAATCCATATTGGGCAATTCCGTCCAGACGGATAGGCCGGATACCGCACGAAAAGCGCTTCCAGCTTCTTCAGTCCGTATTGCTTTTCTACGGCCTGACAGTCGCTTCATTCCGGGCCGTTGACGAAACGCTGCGGCAGCCCATGACGGCGACCGTGATGGGCTTTTGGCAGTCGGACAGCGCCTGCTCGACCTCGTTTGCCAGCCGGATGAGATCAATGCGCGTCCGCCCGCAGGTGGGGCAGGCGATGATGTTGACGCCGTCCCTGCGCAGCCCGGCGGCCTTCAGAATGTCCTTCGCCGTCAGCACCTCCTGCACCGGGTCGGCGGTCAGCGATACGCGCATCGTATCGCCGATGCCCTGGCACAAAAGAGCCCCGATGCCCATGGCGGACTTGATGGTCCCCATGCGCTCGGTGCCGGTCTCGGTGACACCGATGTGCAGCGGATAGTCCGAACGCTCGGAAAACAGCCGGTACGCCTCGATCATCAGCGGCACGGAGCTGGATTTCATCGACACGCAGATATCATGGAAATCATACTTTTCCAGCAGCGCAATATGTCCGAACGCGCTTTCCACCAGCGCCTCCGGCGTGGGATGACCGTATTTTTCCAGCAGACGCGGTTCCAGACTGCCGCCGTTCACGCCGATGCGAATGGGAATGCTCCGCGCGCCGCAGGCCTCGACCACGGCCCGCACCCGCTCTTCCCCGCCGATGTTGCCGGGGTTGATGCGGATCTTGGCCGCGCCGTTTTCCGCCGCGCGGATGGCAAGGCGGTAGTCAAAGTGGATGTCCGCCACCAGCGGCAGGGGAGAGGCGGCGCAGATATCGCCGAAGGCCTCCGCGGCCTCCATGTCCGGCACGGCCAGCCGCGCGATCTCACAGCCCGCGGCAGCCAGCGCGCGGATCTGCGCAAGGCAGCGTCCACGTCGGTCGTTCTCGTGTTCAGCATCGACTGGATGGATACCGGCGCGCCTCCGCCGACCGGAACGCCGCCGACCATAATTTTTCTTGTGAGTTTCCGCTCCATTTTTATCGCACCAGCTTCCAGATATCCTTAAATGTGATAAACGCTATAAACCCCAGCAGCAGGATCATGCCTGCGGCATGGATATAGCCTTCAAATTTCGAGGGGATCTTTTTCTTCGTAATGGCTGTAAACACCGTGTTCACCAGCAGCAAAAACGCGCGTCCGCCGTCGAGCGCCGGGAGCGGCAGCATATTCATAACGGCCAGATTGATTGCGATGAATGCGCCAAGGTAGAGCACGTTCAGAATGCCGTCTGCCGTCGTCGCGGCGCTCTGTCCCGTCTGCGCAATGGCCGACACAATGCCGACCGGCCCGGACATATCGTTGACCGACACAAGACCCGACACCAGATCGCCGAGGCTCATCCACACGAGCCGCGCAAAATCCAGCGCCGTGTACCACGTGTTTTTGAGCACCGTCCCGACGGTCTTTTCCTCATAGCCAAAGTACAGGCCGTATTACAGCTGCTGCTCGCCGTCGACTTCATAGAGCTGCTGCTTCATTTCAAAGTCGTCCAGCTTGACGAGTTTCCCGTCCCGCTTGACAATGAGATCGAATGTTCCCCGTCTTGTTCCGGGCCAGAAGCGTGCCCACGTCGGAGTAGATATACACGCGCCGTCCGTCGATCTTGTAAAGCTCGTCGCCGACCTGCAGTCCCTGAGAAGATTCCAGCGGGCAGCCGTCAAAGAAGCCGGAGATTTTCGCCGTCGAGAAGCCCGCAACGCAGGAATAGATGAGCGCCAGCACGACAAGCCCTGTCAGGAAGTTCATAAACGAGCCTGCTGCCAGAATGATCAGCCGTTTCCACCAGACCTTGGACGTGAACGCTCTGGGTTGTCGGATTCTTCATCCTCGCCCTCCATCGCGCAGTAGCCGCCCACGGGGATGCAGCGCAGAGCATAGAGCGTCTCGCCCTTCTGCTTTTTGAGGATTGCCGGGCCCATGCAGATGGAAAACTCGTTCACCTGCACGTCCAGCGCTTGGCCGTCAGAAAATGGCCCAGCTCGTGGATGAAGATCAGAAAACCAAAAATGAGAATTGCAAAGAGAATATACATGAAATCACCTTTATTTCAAAAACCGCTCCCGGGTATGGATGCGGGCGAGGCGGTCGGCCTCAAAAATATCGGCAAGCGACGGCTCCTGCACAACCGGCAGGCGCAGCGCGGCCTCGACCGCGTCCGCGATGTCGTAAAAGCCGATCTTATCCTGCAAAAACAGGCCGACGGCCTCTTCATTGGCGGCGTTCATGGCCGTGCAGGCCGTGCCGCCAAGCTGCGCTGCCTGCTTTGCAAGCACGAAGCACGGAAACGCCGTCTCATCGATAGCGTCAAACGTCAGCGGTCCGCAGGTCAAAAGATCGAGCGCGGGGGCCGGATTGTGTGTCCGGTTCGGATACGTCATGGCAAGGCCGATGGGGATGCGCATATCGGGCACGCCCAGCTGCGCCATGACGGCTCCGTCGACAAACTCCACAAGCGAATGCACAACGGACTGCCGGTGGATGACGGCCGTGACCTTCGAAAGCGGCAGATCATACAGCCGCATGGCCTCGATGATCTCCAGCCCCTTGTTCATGAGCGTCGCGCAGTCGATGGTGATCTTCGCGCCCATTTTCCAGTTCGGGTGGCGCAGCGCGTCCGATTTGGTCATGCAGACCAACTTTCCCGCGTCTTTCCGAAGAACGGCCCGCCGGAGCAGGTTAGAATCAGGCGTTTAATTTCAGTCCTTTCCCGGCAGCCCATGAGGCACTGGAAAATGGCCGAGTGCTCGGAATCGACGGGGATGATTTCAGCACCGGATTCCCGCGCGGCAGATTGCATGATCTCGCCCGCGCAGACCATCGTCTCTTTATTGGCAAGGGCGATGCGCTTTTTTTCGCGAATGGCCGTCAGCGTGGGCCGCAGCGCGGCAAAGCCGCACACGGCCACAACGACCGTATCAGCCTCCGGCAGAGCCGCCGCTTCGCACAGCGCCTCCGCGCCCGCGAGCACCCTTATATTCATATCCGCCAGACGGACTTTTAATTCCTCCGCAGCGGCTTCGTCTGCCAGAACAGCCAGCTTTGGCCGGTATCGGCGGCACTGCGCTTCCATCAGATCCACATTGCGCTCCGCCGTCAGCGCAGCGACGCGCAGGCCCAATTCCTCCGCCACAGACAACGTCTGCCGCCCGATCGAGCCGGTCGAGCCTAAAATCGTGATCGTCTTTGTCATACCAGCTTCTCCAGCAAGAACAGCATCGCGTACACGACGGGCGCGAGGAACAGCGTCGAATCGAACCGGTCAAGCACGCCGCCGTGGGTCAGGAAAATGTGGCTGTAGTCCTTGATCCCCGCCTCGCGCTTGATGAGGCTCGTGGACAGATCGCCCAGCTGGCCGAAGAGATTGGCGGCGATGCCGATCACGGCCAGATACCACAGCGGCAGCTCCATCTGCCAGAGCCATTTGGAGGCAAGCCCCAGCAGCACCATGCCGAGCGCACTGCCCACCGGTCCGGCGAGAAAGCCCGCCCACGTCTTGTTCGGGCTCACATGCGGGGCGAACTTTTTATGGCCGAAGGCCATACCGCCGAGCATGGAAAAGCTGTCGCCAATAAACGCGATCACAAACGGCATGAGCACGAACGCAGGGGAGACATTGCGCAGCAGGCCGATGCAGCTGTACATCGCCGGGAACAGGAAGCCTGCCACGATGCAGACCGCCACGTCCGCAAACGGAATGGCGGTTTCCTTCCCATGCGTGCTGACGGCCATGTAAAACAGGAACATCACATAGAAAAACGCGTAGATGAGCGTCGCGGTGATTGCCGTTCCGAACGCGATGGCCAGCACAACGAGCGCCGCGCACAAGACCGTCGGCACATAGAGCAGCTTCGGCTGCCTGCACGCCGTATGCAGCAGCTCCCACGCGGCTGCGCCCGCGATGGCCGCCGTCAGAATCGCCGTTGCGACAGGCGGCAGGAGCAAGCACTACAATCAGAAGCGGCACGCCGACGGCGGCGACGAGAAGTCTTTGTTTCATTTGCGGCCTCCAAACCGGCGCTCGCGCTTCTGATATGACGCGATTGCCTTGTCGAGTTCAGGTTCGTCAAAATCGGGCCAGAGCACATCCGTGAAATAATACTCCGCATACGCCGACTGCCAGAGCAGGAAGTTCGACGTGCGCAGCTCGCCCGAGGGCCGGATGATGAGCTCCGGGTCTGGAATGCCGTCGGTGTAGAGATAGTGCGCGAAATCCGCCTCTGTTAATTCCTCAGGCTTTTTTACGCCATGCACGCAGTCGGCGGCAAAGCGCCGCGCGGCGTGGACGAGCTCGTCCCGGCCGCCGTAGTTGATGCAGACGTTGGCCTGAAAGCCCTGATAGTGCGTGGAAATTTCATCGGTGCGCTCGATGAGCCGCCGCAGCTCCGGGCTGATGGGGCCAAGCTCACCGAGAATTTTCAGCCGGATATGGTCGGGCTCCATCTCGTCGATGGCCTCGTGCAGATACTTTTCAAACAGCGCCATGATGGCCTGCACCTCGTCCGCCGAGCGCTTCCAGTTTTCCGTGGAGAAGGCGTAGACCGTCAGATACTCAACGCCGAGGTTTTTGCAGTAGGTTGCGATGCGGCGGAACGTCTCCGCGCCTGCCGCGTGGCCCATTTTGCGCGGCAGTCCGCGCTTTTTTGCCCAGCGGCCGTTGCCGTCCATGATGATGGCAATATGCCGCGGGAGCGTGTTGTTGTATTCCATATAAAAAGCCTTTCACGACAAAAGCCGCCGTCCGGCGGCTTTTGAGAGGTTCTGGGGAGATTGCATTTAATTGAATGCGAACAGGGGCCGGCCGTACCAAAGCCTCCTCTTGCCGCGCCCCGCGCGGTAAGGGGATGTGGTATTTCCGAAGAAAATGACGGAGGGGATTCGCCGCAAATTTCTGTAAAACCAGTGCAGTTTGCATGGGCGGACAGAGGCGTCCGCCCCTACAGAGGGTACGCGGTGGAAACACGCACTCAGATCTCCATCAGTTCCTTTTCCTTCTTGGCGCACATCTCGTCGATCTTCTTGACGTGCTTGTCGGTGAGATCCTGAATGTCCTTTTCGGCCTTCTTCTGGTCGTCCTCGGTCAGTTCGCCCTTCTTCTGGGCCTTCTTGACGTAGTCGACTGCGTCGCGGCGGATGTTGCGGACGGCGACCTTGGAATCCTCGGCATATTTGCGGACCTGCTTCGTGAGATCCTTGCGGCGCTCCTCGGTCAGCTGCGGGAAGACGAGGCGGATAACGCGGCCGTCATTCTGCGGGTTGATGCCGAGATCCGAGGTCTGGATGGCCTTTTCGATCGCCTTGAGCAGCGACCCGTCCCACGGCTGGATAACGAGCGTGCGGGGGTCGGGGGAAGAGACGGTGCCGACCTGGTTGATGGGGCTCGGCTGGCCGTAATACTCAACCGTGATGCGGTCGAGCACCTGCGCGTTGGCGCGGCCTGCGCGCACAGCGGCAAAGTCGGACGCGAGAACGTCGAGCGTTTTTTCCATTTTGCGCTGGAATTCCTTGAGATCTGCCATGTTATAGTTCCTCCTTTACAATCGTGCCGATCGGCTCACCCATCACGACGCGCAGAATGTTCTGCGGATCCTTGAGGGCAAAGACCTGAACGGGAATATGGTTATCCATGGAAAGCGAAGTCGCCGTCGTGTCCATGACGGCCAGATGGCGGGCCAGCACCTCGTCGTAGGTGATGGCGTCGTATTTGACTGCGCTGGGATCCTTGGCGGGGTCGGCGGAGTAAACGCCGTCGATATTCTTTGCCAGCAGGATCGCGTCGGCGTTAATTTCCGCCGCGCGCAGCACCGCGCCGGTGTCCGTGGAAAAAAACGGGTTGCCTGTGCCGCAGCCGAAGATGACGACGCGGCCCTTTTCCAGGTGCCGGATGGCCTTGGAGCGGATGTAGGGCTCCGCGATCTGATTCATGGCGATGGCGGTCTGCACGCGGACCTCCACGCCGCGCTGCTCAAGGCAGTCGGCCACGGCCAGCGCGTTGATGACGGTCGCAAGCATACCCATGTGGTCTGCACGGGTGCGCTCCATCTTGCCGCCGCCATCTTTGACGCCGCGCCAGAAGTTGCCGCCGCCGACCACGACGCCGACCTGTACGCCTGCTTCGACGCACTGCCGGATCACGTCGCACACTCCGCCGATGACCGCGAAGTCCAGTCCCCGGTGCGCATCGCCCGCGAGGGCTTCGCCGCTGATCTTGAGTAACACTCGTTTATATTTCGGTTCACGCATAGTCAGTGATCTCTCCTTTTCGATTCGCATTTATTTTATAATAGATTCGGCGAGTTGAAAAGAGGAAAATGCAAATTTCCCGCATTGTTTTCACTTTTTTCACATTCTGGAAGTCTCCGCGCATTTTTGCATTGCGTTATGGGCAGCAATCGGCTATAATGTATAAATTACAGGACATTTCATCCGGGAGGATTTTTACTATGGAAGAAGAAAGAAAGCCGTTGGAGAACCGAAATTTCATCGACGCGTTCATCGAAGAGGACCTTGCCCCCGGCGGGCGGTTCGAGGGAAAGCGCGTACACACCCGCTTCCCGCCGGAGCCGAACGGGTACCTGCACATCGGCCACTGCAAGGCGCTGACGATCGATTTCGGCACGGCGGAAAAGTTCGGCGGCCTGTGCAACCTCCGCATGGACGACACCAATCCGACCAAGGAGGACACCGAGTACGTGGACGCGATCCAGCAGGACATTCACTGGCTGGGCTTCGACTGGGGCGACCGCTTCTTCTACGGCTCGGATTACTTTGAAAAGGACTACGAGTTTGCCGTCGAACTGATCAAGAAGGGCCTTGCCTACGTCTGCGACCTGACGCCCGAGCAGTTCCGCGAGTTCCGCGGCGATATCGGCAAGCCCGCCGTAAGCCCGTACCGCGACCGCTCCGTCGAGGAAAACCTCGACCTGTTCGAGCGCATGAAAAACGGCGAGTTCTCCGAGGGAAGCCGCACGCTGCGCGCAAAAATCGACCTTGCCTCCGGCAACTTCAATATGCGCGACCCCGTCATCTACCGCATCCGCTATATGCACCATCACCGACAGGGCGACAAGTGGTGCATCTATCCGATGTATGACTTCGCACACCCCATTCAGGACGCACTGGAGGGCATCACGCACTCTTTGTGCTCGCTGGAATTCGAGGCGCACCGCCCGCTGTACGACTGGGTGGTGAACAACGTTTCCGTTCCCGCCAAGCCCCGGCAGATCGAGTTTGCCCGTCTCGGCATCGACCACACCGTCATGTCCAAGCGCAAGCTGCGCCAGCTGGTCGAGCAGAATTATGTCTCCGGCTGGGACGATCCGCGTATGCCGACGCTCTGCGGTCTGAGAAGAAGAGGCTACACCAGCCATTCCATCCGCGATTTCTGTGAGCGCATCGGCGTGGCGAAGTCCGCCAACACTGTGGAATACGCGCTTCTGGAGCACTGCCTGCGCGAAGATCTCAACGATACGGCAGAGCGCACCATGGCCGTTCTGCGCCCGGTGAAGCTCGTCATCACGAATTATCCGGAGGGCCAGACGGAAACCTTTGAGGTTGAAAACAACCCCGTCCATCCCGAACAGGGCACGCACACCGTCACGTTCTCCCGCGAGGTCTGGATCGAGGCGGACGATTTCCTCCCCGAACCCATCCCCAAGTACAAGCGCCTGTACCCCAACGGCCCGGAGTGCCGTCTGAAGGGTGCGTATCTCATCACCTGCACCGGCTGCAAGCAGGCCGCCGACGGCAGCATCGAGGAAATTTACGCGACGTATGACCCCGATTCCCGCGGCGGCGACCCCGCCGACGGCCGCAAGGTCAAGGGCGCAACCATTCACTGGGTCGACTGCCAGACTGCCGTTGACGCGGAGGTTCGTCTGTACGAAAACCTCTTCTCTGACGCGCAGCCCGACGGCCCGGACAAAAACTTCCTTGACTGCCTGAACCCGGATTCCCTGACGGTTCTGACCGGCTGCAAGGTCGAATCCGCGCTTGTCGAAGAGGCAAAGAAATACGACGCCGAGGGCGAAGGCCGCACAGCGAAGACCGCGCCGGGCTTCCAGTTCATGCGCGTAGGCTATTTCTGCATGGATTCCCGCGACTGCCGCGCAGACCATCTGGTCTTCAACCGCAGCGTCCTGCTCAAGGACAGCTTCAAGCCGGGGAAATAAAAAACCGACCGTGCGCCGCTTTGCGGCGCGCGGTCTTTTCGTTTTTACTGCAGTTCCTTCTGTCTTGCGACGTGGTCGCAGATGGCTGCGAAGGTCTTTTCGCTCAGGTCATGCTCGACCTTGCAGGCGTCCTCCCGCGCGGTCTTTTCGTCGACACCGATGCGGATAAAAAACTCCGTCAGCGTCTTGTGCCGGGTATAGATCCGGTCCGCGATCTCCATGCCGCTTTCGGTCAGTGTAATCAGCCCGTCGCGATCCATGGTGATAAAGCCGTTCTGTTTTAACTGTTTGGTCGCGTAGGTGACGCTGGGCTTCGTCACGCCGAGATGCTCCGCCACATCGATGGAGCGGACGTATCCGTGCTGCTCCTTCATCATCAGCATGGCTTCCAGGTAATCCTCTGCCGCTCTGTGTACACTCACAGCAAATTGCACCAACCTTTCCTTGAAATTATCTTCTACACTAACACACTTGACCAAAAAAAGCAAGCAAACTTTTTTTCGCTCAAACCTATTGACAAGCGAGGTTAGACGTGTTAAACTGTGGACTGGTTAGGGAGGTCTAACCTTTGTTTTTTCCTATTGGTTAGCCTGCCTTAATTGCAATTAAGCAGCTTGAATTACAGACAGACAGGGGGCGCAGGATTTGATGCCGCTTACACTCGCAGCAGCCGGTGAAGAAAACATTATCCGAAAGGTCGGCGGAAACCCGGAGGCCAAAAAGCATCTGGAGGAGCTGGGCTTCGTTGCAGGCGATACCGTTACGATCGTTTCCAGCCTGAATGGAAACGTGATTGTAAAAGTCAAGGAATCACGCGTGGCGATCAGTGAAGAGATGGCCCGTAAAATCATGGTTTAAGGAGAGAAGAACATGAAAACGTTGAAGGACGCAAAAATCGGCGATACCGTCAAGGTCGTCAAGCTCCACGGCGAAGGCCCTATCAAGCGCCGGATCATGGACATGGGTATCACCAAGGGCACCGAGGTTTATATCCGCAAGGTTGCACCGCTTGGCGATCCGATGGAGGTCACGGTCCGCGGCTATGAGCTGAGCCTGCGGAAGGCTGACACCGAAATGATCGAAATTGCATAAAGAATCTGGTCAAAAGGAGCAGGAAAGATGGAAAAACAGATCAAAATTGCCCTTGCGGGCAACCCGAACAGCGGTAAAACCACGCTGTTCAACGCGCTGACCGGTTCGAACCAGTTTGTCGGCAACTGGCCGGGCGTCACGGTCGAAAAGAAGGAAGGCAAGCTGAAGAAGCACGACGACGTCGTGATCATGGACCTTCCCGGTATTTATTCTCTGTCCCCCTACACGCTCGAAGAGGTCGTCTCCCGTAACTATCTGATCACCGAACGCCCCGACGCGATTCTGAACATCGTCGACGGCACGAACCTTGAGCGCAACCTCTACCTCACCACACAGCTGACCGAGCTTGGCATCCCGGTCGTCGTGGCGATCAACATGATGGACGTCGTCAAGAAGAACGGAGACCAGATCAACATCAAGGAGCTGTCCCGTCAGCTGGGCTGCCCTGTTCTGGAGATCTCCGCTCTGAAGGGCACAGGCATTATGGAAGCCGCGGAAGCAGCCGTCAAGGCCGCTGCAGGCCCCCACACCGAGCCGCAGCACACCTTCTCCGGCCCGGTCGAGCACGCCATCGCACACATCGAAGAGGCTGTTCTGCATGACAAGCCCGCCGCTCAGCAGCGCTGGTATGCCATCAAGATCTTCGAGCGTGACGACAAGGTCCTCGAACAGCTGCAGATCCCCGCTGACGTCATGCAGCACATCGAAACAGACATCAAGGCCGCTGAGACGGAGCTGGACGACGATGCAGAGTCCATCATCACCAACGAGCGCTATGTGTACATCGCGCAGGTCATCAAGAGCTGCTACAAGAAAAAGAACGCCGGTAAGCTTTCCAGCTCCGACAAGATCGATAAGATCGTCACCAACCGCTGGCTGGGCCTGCCGATCTTCGCAGCTGTCATGTTCATCGTGTACTGGGTCGCCATGGTCGGCGTCGGCGCACCGGCAACGGACTGGGCGAACGACGGCCTGTTCGGCGACGGCTGGCACCTGCTCGGCATTGGCTCCTCCGCTTATAACGACGCAGCTGACGAATACGCTGCCGCAAGCGACGCGATCAGCGGCTACTATGAGCTTGACACCGAAGCCGAAGACTTCGATGCTGACGCGGCTCTGGCTGAGATGAAGGCCGTGACCGCCGATTCTGAAAGCACGACCATCGAGGTCGAGGACGAAGAAACCCTTGCCCTCAATGATATGACAGTCTATTATGATTCCATCCCCGGCGACGCAGACGAAGAGACTACGATCGGCATGACCTATGTTGATGCTGTCAGCTACTTTGAGGAGAACGGTTTTGACGAGCCCGATCCCGCTGACTACGGCGTTTGGGTCCCCGGTGTTCCGGTTCTGATCGGCAATCTGCTCGATGCGGGCAACGTTCCCGAAGACGGCTGGCTGCACGGCCTGATCCTCGACGGCATCGTCGCCGGTGTCGGCGCAGTTCTCGGCTTCGTGCCGCAGATGCTCGTTCTGTTCCTCATGCTGGCCTTCCTCGAAGCGTGCGGCTACATGGCCCGTATCGCCTTCGTTCTGGACCGTATCTTCCGTAAGTTCGGCCTGTCCGGCAAGTCCTTCATCCCGATGCTTATCGGTACCGGCTGCGGCATTCCGGGCGTTATGGCTTCGCGTACCATAGAAAATGAACGTGACCGCCGTATGACGATCATGACCACCACCTTCATCCCCTGCGGCGCAAAGGTGCCGTTTATCGGCATGATCGCCGGCGCTCTGTTCGGCGGCAGCGCATGGGTCTCCACTTCCGCATACTTCATCGGCATGGCCGCGATCATCATTTCCGGCATCATGCTGAAGAAGACCAAGATGTTCTCCGGCGATCCTGCTCCGTTCGTTATGGAGCTGCCCGCGTATCACTGGCCGACCCTCGGCAACGTGCTGCGCAGTATGTGGGAGCGTGGCTGGTCCTTCATCAAGAAGGCCGGTACGATCATCCTGCTGTCCACCATCTTCGTCTGGTTCACCACCTACTTCGGCTGGGCCGAGGACGGCTTCCGGATGCTCTCTGACGAAGAGATCAACTACTCCATCCTCGCCAAGATCGGCGGCGCCATCGCCTGGATCTTCGCTCCGCTCGGCTGGGGCAACTGGCAGGCAGTTGTTGCCTCCATCACCGGCCTTGTCGCCAAGGAGAACATCGTCGGCACGCTCGGCATCCTCTATGGCGGCGGCGACGGCACGGTCTATCAGAACCTTGCAAGCGCCTTCAACGGCATCACCGGCTACTCCTTCCTGGTCTTCAACCTTCTGTGCGCTCCGTGCTTCGCGGCCATCGGCGCCATCAAGCGCGAGATGAACAGCCAGAAGTGGACCTGGTTCGCAATCGGCTATCAGTGCGGCTTCGCGTATGCAATTGCCCTCATGGTCAACCAGTTCGGCGCTCTGCTCACCGGCAGCGGCAATGTCCTCGGCGTGATCGTCGGCGTAGCCCTGCTCGCAGTCATCGTTTATATGCTTGTCAAGCCCTATAAGGAAGCTACCAAGCTGACCACGAAGATCAAGTAATCAATTTTTCACGGAGCAAGACCGCATGGGATATGCGGGCTTGCTTCCGGCAAACAGCGAGTAAAGGAGTGATTCTCATGTTTGCATGGATCGCACAAAATCTTGGAACGATCCTTATTTCAGCCGTTCTGCTTGTCATTGTTATCGCAATCGTGTGCTATCTGATCCGGCAGAAGAAACAGGGAAAAAGTTCCTGCGGCGCGGGCTGCGCGCACTGCGCAAATGCGGGCTGCTGCCACCATCAGCAATAACGGAGGGTCTGCATCATGTATCAAACAACGCTTAAAATCGACGGCATGATGTGCGGTATGTGCGAATCGCACATCAACGACACCATCCGCAAGCTGTGCCCGTCAAAAAGGTCACGTCGTCGCACGCAAAGGGTGAGGCCGTCGTCCTGACCGACGAGCCGCTGGACATCGAGGCTGTCAAGGCCGCTGTCCACGCGACCGGCTACGAGGTCACAGACGCGTCCAGCGTGCCCTACGAAAAAAAGAAGTTCTCCCTTTTCAAGAAGTGATTCCCTTTTCCTCCTATCGTGGAAAACCGCTCTGTCCCCATGCCGGCAGAGCGGTTTTTCATAAAGCAGGCCCGCCGGGATACCGGCGGGCCTGTCTGTTCTATACAAAAACCAGTGCATCCTGCGGGCGGACAGAGTCGTCCGCCCCTACGGATTACAGAGGCATTGAAGTTTCGGCGTAGGGGCCGACGACTCTGTCGGCCCGAAAAATGTAACGAATTCGCCGAGAATTCCCGCAAAAACGGTGCATCCCAAGCGGCTTTCTTCACCCCAGTAGGCCGACTGCGTTTTTATACGCGATCCCTGCCGCTTCCTCCGGCGTGAAATCCATTTGGTCAAGAATCCCGCAATAAACGGTGTAGATCTCTTCGGGCCGCAGACTGCGACTGGCGGGAAAATCGGTTGCAAAGAGGAGCCGCCTCGGGCCGAATTTCCGCAGAAGCGCGTTCGTCCCTTCAACGCCATATCTGCGGGCATAATCGGGCAGGATCGCGGACAGATCCACATAACAGGCAAGCGGAAGCAGGCGTTCCCACTGAAACGCTCCCATGTGCGAGACGATCAGCTTTAGATCCGGATAGCGCTCCGCCGTTTTCACGATGCGCTTCGCCGCCGACAGATCATCCTCCGCATTCGGATAGGAATGAACGGCGACGGGAACGCGCCGCTCCTGTGCAAACGTGAAGATCGCGCAATTATAGTCGGAATCGAGTGCCAGGCCGGAATTGTTCGGGTGAAACTTGATGCCGTCCAGCGCATGATCGTCAATGGCGCGGCAGAGCGCGTCGACCGTTTTGGCCCGCGAATTCCGGACGTCGATATCCGCAAAGGCATAAAATCTGCCGGGATACCGCCGCTTCATCTCGGCCAGATTTCGGTGCACCGCGCCGGCGGTGAACTCCATCGACATCAGAAACGGATCGTTAAAGGGCATGATGACGGCCCGTTCGATATGGTTTTCACGCATGATCTGCACATATTGCCGCAGATCTGCATACATCCACACATCGTCAGCGTCGGGATTGGCGGTATGCACCGTGTCCGGCAGGATATGAATATGGGCGTCAATCTTTTTCAGCGTTCTCCAGTTTGCAGCAGCCATAACGATCCCTTCAATTTTAAGCGGTCGGCGTTTCTGCCTCTCCGGCCAGATAGGTTTCCAGAATGTCGGCTGCGCAGAAGACCATTTCCGGGCACGGGCGCTTTTTGTAATAGCCGTCCGTGCGCGGTTCGGGCGGCTGGGGCTTGAAGTCGGGGTCGAGGCCGAGCAGCTGGCGGCAGATGATCGAGCCGTTGCGCGCCTCAAATTCTCCCGCGAGCTGCCGCAGCGCCGCGTAATTGTTCGTTTTCGCTGCCCGGTCGGTCGGGTCTGCCGGGCCGCAGAGCAGGCCGTAGGCCATGAACATCCCGCTGACCGCGCCGCATACATCGCGCATACCTGCCATCCCGCCTCCAAAGCCGGAGGCGATCTTCAACGCAGTCTCTCTATCCAGCTTTTCCTCCGCAAAGGCCAGAAAGACGGCCTGTGCGCAGTTGCAGCCCTCCAGAAACAGTTCTCGTGCGCGTTCTGCTTTTGTCATGTGTGCTCCTCCTGCGGTTCATACCGCTTTTCAAGACTGAATTTCTTCCCACTGCACCGGCGGCAGCGGATGCCGCCGCGCTTTTCCTCCAATGCCTGTACGACTGTCCCGCGCCGCAGATAGCGCGACTCGGCCCCGCAGCCGAGGCACGTCACGATGTATACGCCGCGCACGGCCTCAATGCGCCTCCGGTTTTCAGCCGCTGCCTCGCAGCTGGGCGCAAGCCGCTCCGGCGGGCAGCCGATTCTGCGGCAGACAGCCTTCCATGCCTCGTCATGCCCGTGGCGTTTTCCTGTGAGGATCGCCGCGGCGGCGTGGGCATATTCGTGCCGCGCCGTGTCCCAGAAGACCTGATCCTCCCGCCGCAGAAAGTCTGCAAGGCGGATCTCCTGCGGCCTGTTTTTGACGAACGTGCATACGCCGTACTGCCGCGTCATGCGCCGGGAAAAGGACACGGCCACACGGCTCGTGTCGATCCCGAGCAGCCTGTCCAGCCGCCGGTACTCCGCCTGCACCTGCGCAAGCGTCCACATCCGCATCGCCTCCGTTTCTGCATCCATGATAGCACAGCGGGCGCGGTTTTTCCATCTTTCCTTTTGGCGCAAAAGCCGGTATACTGGATATCAGAATGAAAAAGGCGGTTTTTCCTATGTTTTCACGGATGTATCTTGAGATCACGACCTGCTGCAATCTTTCGTGCAGCTTCTGTCCCGGCACGAAGCGGCCTGCCGCGTTTTTATCGCCGGAGGACTTTCGCACGCTGGCTGCGAAGCTCCGGCCATATGGGCAATACCTGTACCTGCACGTCATGGGCGAACCGCTGCTGCACCCGCAGCTGCCGGAGCTGCTGGAGATCTGCCGGGCACTCGGCTTCCGCGCGACGCTCACGACAAACGGGACGCTGCTGCCGAAGAAGCAGGCGGCGCTGCTCGACGCGCCCGCGCTGCGCAAGGTCTCTATCAGCCTGCACAGCTTCGAGGCGAACGAGGCCGGGGATTTTTCCGCCTATCTGACGGGCTGCACGGACTTTGCCCATGCGGCAAAAAAATCGGGCATTCTGACAGATTTCCGCCTCTGGAATCTCGACGGCGCGCAGACGAAGGGTCTGCACGACCGGAACGCGGAGATTCTGGCGCATCTGCACGCGGCCTTTCCCGGCGTGTGGCAGAAAAATACGTGGGGCTGGCGGCTGGAGGACGGTGTGTTCGTCAGCTTCGGAGAGCGCTTTGACTGGCCGGACGAGCAGGCGGCAGAGCGTGGGAGCCAGGGCCGCTGCCGCGCGCTCAGCGACCAGATCGCCGTGCTTTCCGACGGCACGGTCGTGCCGTGCTGCCTTGACAACGAGGGCGCGCTTGCGCTGGGGAACCTGTTCCGGCAGGCGCTTTCCGACATTCTTGTCTCGCTGCCGGCCTGCGCGATACGCGAGGGCTTTGCACGCGGCGAGCGCGCCGCCCCACTCTGCCGCCGCTGCGGCTATGCGGAGCGCTTCGGCGCCCGGTGACAGAGAAATCGGCTTAGGGTGTATCTGAAAACTCCCAACGCCCCCGGACAGCGGGCCTTTTTGCGGTGCGCCGCGTCATTTTTCCTTGAAATACGTCAGTATTCATGCGAAAAAATGTCTTGCGCAACGCAAAAATCCCTCGCTGCCGGTCACATCATGAGTTTTCAGATACACCCTAAGTGAACGGACCCCGCCGCATTTTGGAATGCGGCGGGGAAGCTTTTCGTTATTCGATCGTAAATTCTGCGTACAGCGTGTATTCTGTTCCGTCCGGCAGGATCACGGGCTGGGCAAGGCGGTATTTGCCTGCGTCCAGTTCGCCGTAGAGCGTCTGCCAGTCGTAGTGCAGCGTGCAGACAGACGATTCCGGCGCGGCTTCGTCCGTCTGGTTCTGCACCTTAAAAAGGTTCGATGTCAGCATCTTCCATTCGCTGTCTGCCTGCGTCTCCAGCCAGTACTCGCTGCGAAGGGCAAGCACAGCGCCGTCTTCGTTTGTCAGCGTGAAGTCTGCCGATGTGCGCGTGACGCTCTCCGACACGACCGCGAAGCAGTCCGCGCCCGGAAGCGTCCGAGTTTTCTGCTCCGCGGGCTCTGCCGGAGCTGCTTCCGGCATGGCCTCGGCGGGCGCCTCCGAGGCCTCCAGCGTCATTTCCATTTCCTCTTCCGCAGGCGCTTCCGGCGCCGCGGTATCCGCCGTCGGAGCAGATGCCGCCTCCGGCGCGGACGAGCCTGCGTGGAACATCGGCACGACAAATGCCGCCGCGCCGATCACCAGCGCGCAGCAGGCCGCAAGCGCGGCCCATTTGACCCACACGCGCGGCGCTTTTTTGACCGGCGCATCGGCGCGGGCGATCAGATCGTCGCCGACGTCCCCGATGGCGCGGAATAGCTTTTCACTTTGTTCTTTCATACGATGATCCCCTCTCCGGCCAGATACCGGCGCAGCTTTTCCCGCGTCCGGAACAGGATGGATTTTGCGGTGTTCTCCCGGAGCGCGTACCGCGCGGCGATATCCTGCACGGAATCGACGTACCAGTACCGCCGCAGGAACATGCTGCACTCGCGCTCCGGCAGCGTCCGCAGAAAGCGGTCGATGGTCTCCGCCAGCTCCCGCGCTTCGAGCGCCTGCTCGACCCGGCCTGGAGCCGGGACGCACTCGGATAATTCATCCAGCGCCAGCGGCAGCAATCCGCCGCCGCGCTTTTCCGCATTCTGCCTGCGGCAGCGGTCAAAGGACAGGTTGCGCGTGATCCTGCCGAGAAACGACGACAGGATCGACGGCCGCTGCGGCGGCATGGCGTTCCACGCGTGCAGCCAGGTGTCGCTGACGCATTCCTCGGTATCCTCGCGGTTTCGCAGGATGTTATGGGCAATGGAGCGGCAATAGCCGCCGTATTTCGCATCCGTCTCGCTGAGCGCACGCTCTTCGCGCGCCCAATACAGATCGATAATTGCGGAATCCTCCATCTGTGTGCTCCTTTCTCTGTCTGTAAAGACGCAAACGCGTCCCGTTGGTTTCAGGATACAGTATAGCATTGCCAAAAAATTTTTTAAATGGTATACTGAAAAAAATGATATGCAAAGGAGGCTTCTTATGGAGCTTCGGGTTCTGGCCGTCGGCGACGTGGTCGGAGACGGCGGGCTGCGGTGTCTGGAACAGCATCTGCGAAGCCTGAAAAAGTTATACCGCATTGATTTCTGCGTGGTCAACGGCGAAAACGCCAGCGGGACCGGCCTGACGCCCAGGCAGGCGGACCGGATGCTGGACGCGGGTGCGGATGTGCTGACCCTCGGGAACCACTCGTTTGACCGGCGCGAGATTTGCGCGTATCTGGACGACTGCCCCTATATCCTGCGGCCCGCCAATCTGCATCCGAGCCTGCCGGGACGGGGCTTCGGCGTGTTTGAGACGAAGATCGGGCAGGTGGGCGTTGTGAACCTGCTGGGCCGCTGCAATCTCGACTTCCGGCCCGACAATCCCTTCCGCGTGATCGATAAGGTTCTGAAGGAGCTGGACGGGCTTCCCGTGCTTCTGGATTTCCACGCCGAGGCGACAAGTGAAAAGCTTGCCATGGCGTATTATCTCGACGGAAAAATTTCCGCCCAGTGGGGCACGCACACGCACGTGCAGACCGCCGACGAGCAGATCCTGCCGAAGGGCACCGGGTATCTCACTGACCTCGGCATGACCGGCCCCGTGCATTCTGTCATCGGCGTAAAGCCGGAGCAGTCCATCGCAAATTTCCGCGGCGAGCTTACCTCGCGGTATGAGACTGCGCCGGGGCCGTGTATGCTTGCAGGCGCGGTGTTTACCATCGACGCGAAGACAGGCCGCTGCACGGCGGCAGAAAGGGTGGCGCTCCGTGATTAAATTTCTGCATACCGCCGATCTGCATCTGGACGCGCCGTTTGCCGCCCTCAGCCCCGAACAGGCTGCTGCGCGGCGGCAGGAGCAGCGCGAGCTTCTGACCGAGCTTGCCGAGGCGGCCAACGCGCACGACTGCGATCTTGTCCTGCTGGCCGGCGATCTGTTTGACAGCAGCAGCGCGTCGGACCAGACGCTGCTGGCGCTCCGGCGGGCGCTGGCCTCCATCCGCGCGCCGGTCTTCATCAGCCCCGGCAACCACGACTGTCTGCTGCCCGGCAGCGCGTATCTGACGGAGCGCTGGCCGGAAAACGTGCATATTTTCAAAACGGATGCAATCGAGGCGGTCGAGCTGCCGGAGAAACAGCTGCGCGTCTATGGCGCGGGCTTCACCGCGCGGCACGAAAGACCGCTGCTGGAGGGCTTCCGCGCGAAAGCCGACGGCTGGACGAACCTCATGGTCCTCCACGGGGACGCGACGCAGGCGGCCTCACCCTATAACCCAATTACGCCTGAACAGCTGGCGGCCTCCGGCCTTGCCTATCTCGCGCTCGGCCATATCCATCAGGCAAGCGGGCTGCTGCGGTGCGGGAGCACGTGCTACGCCTGGCCCGGCTGCGCGATGGGGCGCGGCTTTGACGAGCTTGGGCAGAAGGGCGCGTATCTCGGGGAAGTTTCCGATTCCGGCGTCCGGCTGGACTTTTTGCCGCTGCATGGCAGGAGCTATGAAATTCTCCGCGTCGAAGCAGGGGACGATGCGTTTGCTGCCGTCACGGCGGCGCTGCCGGAGGACACGCAGAACGATATTTACCGCGTGATCCTGACCGGCGAGGCAGAGCCGGTCGAAACGGCAGCGCTGCAAGCGGCGCTGGCTCCGCGCTTTTACGCGCTGACCATCCGCGACGAGACGCGGCCGTGCCGCGCGCTCTGGGAAGGCGCGGAGGAAGACACGCTGCGCGGCCTGTTTTTGCAGGCGCTCAAGGCGCAGTATGACGCGGCCCAGACGGAAGCGGACAGGCGCAGAATCGCGCTGGCCGCGCGCTGCGGCTGCGCGGCGATGGACGGAAGGGAGGCGGCGGAATGAAGCTTCTGCGCATGACCGCGACGTTCGGCAGACTTGAACAGGAGACGTTGTCGCTTACAGATGGCCTGAACGTCCTGCAAATGCCGAACGAGGCCGGAAAGAGCACCTGGGCGGAATTTTTGCTGGCCATGCTCTACGGCGTCGATACCTCTGAACGCGAAAAAACGGGCGTGCTGCCCGTCAAGACAAAATACCAGCCGTGGAGCGGCAAGCCGATGGAGGGCGTGATCGAGCTTGAGCACGCCGGGCGGCGCATCACGCTCACGCGCACCTCGACGGCCCGTGCACCGCTCGGCGTATTTTCCGCCGTCTATACCGATTCCGGCCTGCCGGTCGAGGGCATGACGGGCGCGAACTGCGGCGAAACGCTTCTGGGCGTTCCGAAGCGTGTGTATCAGCGCAGCGCCTTTGTCCGGCAGGCCGGACTCGGCCTGACGCCGGACGACGAGCTGGAAGCGCGGCTGTCCGCCCTTGTCACGACCGGGGACGAGGCCGTCAGCTTTACCGCAGCCGACAAGCGGCTGCTTGCCTGGCAGAACCGCGTCCGGCACAACAAGACCGGCCTCATCCCTGACGCCGAGCGGGAGCTTGCCGCCGTAGACAGCGCGCTGGCCGCGCTGGCGGGGGAGCATGAAAAAAATCTGGCGCTGCGCGCGCAGCTGCAGTCGCTGCAAGCGCAGCAGACTGCCTGCGAAGAGGACCTGCGGGCGCTGCAGGCGGCGCAGGCCCAGCGAAAGAAGGCGCAGCTCTATGACGCGAAGCGCGCCGCGATGCAGGCGGCAAACCGGGAAAACGCCGCGTCCGCCGTATGCGCGCGGCTGCCGCGTGAGGACGCGCTGGCCGTGCTTTCGCAGGAGGCGGCCGCTCTGCTTGCCCTGCCGGAGCAGGAGCCGGCCGCATCCGCGCCCGCGCGCCCCGATTGCCCGCAGGCGTTTTCCGGGGTGGACGAGGAACGGCTTCTCGACAAGGCACAGCGCGATATGCGCGAATTTGACCGGCTGACGGCGAAAAAGCACCGGCCATCTGTGCCGTTCTGGGTGCTTGCGGCGCTTTTCGCCGGGCTTGGCGCGGCAGGCTGGTTCGTCCGGCACGAGCCGCTCATCCCCGCCGCGTTCGCGCTGGCGGCGCTGGCCTACGCTGTGATCGCGCTCGTAAACGCGGCGCATGACCGGCGGCGCGAGGCGGAGCTTTCCGAAGCGCAGGCGCTGCTGACGCTCTATGAAAACCACAGCCGCGACGAGTTTTACGCCTATGCCGTTCAGTACCGCGACGCGCTGCGCGCGTGGCAGGCAGCATGCGAGGCTGCATCGGCGCAGAACGCGGCCCGCGACGCGGAAAGCCGTCTGCGCACCGAGCGCACGGCGGCGCTGCTCGGCAGCGTCCGGATGTTCGCGGAGGCCGGAACGGTCCGGGAGGCGCAAAATGCGATCGCCTCCGCGCTGGCCGCTTACCGCGCCTGGCACGAGGCGGAGCAGACCGCGCAGCAGGCGAAAACGCGCTATGACGCGCTTGCGCAGGCCCTCGGCGAGATCCCGGAGCTGCCCGCGCCCGCGCGCGACGTCTCCGGCCTGACGACCGAACAGGCGCAGGCCGCGCTTGCACGGACGCAGGCGCTTGCCGCAGCCGTGCAGTCGCAGCTCGACCAGAGCCGTGGCCGGTTGGAGCAGTTCGGCTCCGAGGCGGAGCTGTCGGCGAAAAAGCAGGCGCTGGCGCAGAGACTCGACACGCTGAACGAGCGCCGCGAGGCGCTCACGCTTGCCAGGCAGACGCTGGAACAGGCCAACGCAGCGCTGGCAGAGCGCTTCTCCCCGCGTCTGGTGCGCGAGGCGTCGGAAATTTTCTCCGAGCTGACCGGCGGACGCTATGCCCGCGTGCAGATCAGCCGGCAGATGGAGCTGGAGGCGGGACAGCCGGACGCGGCCATGCGCCGTTCGCTCTTCCTGAGCGGCGGCACGGCGGACGAGCTGTATCTGTCCGTCCGGCTGGCCGTCTGCCGCCTGCTGCTGCCGGAGGATGCCCCGCTCCTGCTGGATGACGCGCTCGTCATGTTCGACGATGACCGCCTGCGTCTGGCCCTGCGCCTTTTGCAGCGCGAGGCCGCAAACCGGCAGATCCTCCTGTTCACCTGCCAGCACCGGGAGCAGAAAGCGCTGACCACAGATCTTTAAACACGACGCAAAACGCCCGGAGCCTTGCGGCTCCGGGCGTTTGTGTATCAGAACAGATTGTCCGCTGCTTACATCAGCGGCTCGAGGGACAGGACCGGGTGGTTCTTTTCCTGCAGGAACTCGAGCAGCGCGTCGCAGTCGGTGCAGATCGTCTCGTCGGCGATCATGTCGGTAAAGTTGTCGATGCCGTAAAGCTCCTTGGCGGTCTTGTTCAGGCGTTCGCCGACATCATCCTTCAGCTCCTTCGGCATCCAGACGATGCGCTCAATGCCGCCCTCGGCGTGGATGAACTTCTTGGAGGAGATGAAGTGGCGGCCATGGCCCATGTAGCCCGGCGTCTGCACGCCGCCGCCGGTGCAGGAGGCCAGTTCGCCGAAGGTCATACCGGCGGGGGTCATGCCGGCGTACTCACGGTTGACGACGATAAAGCCGTTGGACATCGGCTCGATGCCGGAGATGCACTCGAAGCAGCCGCAGGAGGTCATCGGGTCCTCCATGATGGAGTACAGCGTGACTTCTTCAACTGCGCCGTGGGTCGCGTCCTTGATTGCGTCATTGACGGTGGTGTAGCGGCCCGTGCGCTCGTCGAGGCAGCCCTCTTTCATGATGGGCTGGGACGGGCCGTTCGGGTTCAGCTCATAGGTCGCCTTCGCGTCGAGCCAGGAAACGGCGCCGCACAGGCCAAGACGCTCCGGCGTGACCACGCAGCAGTGGGCCGGTGCGAAGGACTGACAGAGGATGCAGGTGAAGAAGCGGTCGACGGATTCGTCGGTCATGGAGGCCAGACGGTCGTCACGCATGTTGTAGCGCGGGATGGCGACATCGTTCAGGAACGCGGTAGCCTTGACCGGGTCGGTAATCAGGTGTACCTCGCACTTGTCGACGACAGCGTCAAATTCGTCCGTGATCATGTGGTACAGAACCTCGGCGAAGTGCGTCAGGCGCAGGCCCTTGTCATAGGCGTCCTTGGAGATACGGATGCGGAACTGGTTGCGCTGGCCGGTGTGCATGACGCCTTCCATGTAGTTGAACCAGGCGTGGATCTTACGCTCGATAACAGACTCGAAATCGGCCTGCATCTTCTTGCCCGCGACATAGACGCAGGTAGCAAGCGCGTATTCGAGATCGCCGGAGTCGATATCCGGGCCGTCGATGACGAGCTTATGATCCTCGACCTCGTCCATGTTCTTCATGAGGACAAGCTCGCAGGTGGTGTTCTTGCGGACCAGAACTCGACCTTCATGTCGGCCTTACGGATGATCTCGCCCTCGAATGCAGCTGCGAACGCGACGGGGATGGGCAGTTCCTTGGACTTGATCTTGATGCCGCGCAGCTCCAGAGACTTCTTGACGGTCTCATTATGGTCGGTGCAGGACTCCAGCGCGCCCGGAACCTGATTTTCGCCGAGGTCGATATCGACCACGACCGGGAAGCCCAGCGCGATCGCGCCTGCACCTGCGGAAACGACAACATTGTCGATTGCGCCGAAGGTATTGACGAACGCGGGAACGCGCTCCTTGGTGTACTTGAGCAGGCCAGCCAGATCGCCCGGCTGCACGTTGCCGAAGATCAGCGCAGCACGGATGGCGACGGTGACGACATGGATCACGGCGGTCACATCATGGCCCAGCGGGATGACACGGAGCTCAAGGCCCATCTTGACGCCCGCTTCTGCGCACTGCTCAATGACTTCGCCGACCATGAAGGTCATGATGCCCTTGGACTGATAGTCCTTGACGACCTTTGCAACGTCCTCGCCGTTTTCGGCCTTGCCCAGCACGACGGCCACGCCGGGGATATCGCCCGTGACCAGCGGCACGCCGAGGGAACGGATGATGGGATCGGGCACAAAGCCGATGCCGGGAACCGCGGCCTGCTCATAGGCGTCCTTCGGTTCGGCAAACTTCAGGCCCTCAAGGATCTCGGCGCCGACGGCAGTGGCAAGACCGGCGTTGAGCGCCTGACCCAGATCCTCCTGATCGGTGATGAGGCTCTTGAGCACGCCCACGCAGGCGGGCAGATCGCCCAGCGTCTTGACCTTGACGCCGGTGGCGGCGTAGATGGTGGGGAAGAAATACGCGGTGTCAGGGAAGGCAATGGGATGGTCTGCGCCATATTTTGCAATGGCGTCGTTGACTGCACCCTCGGTCAGGCCAGCCACGGCGTGCGAGCCGCCATAGATGAGATCGGTTAATACGCTCATAAATACCTCCTGCAAATTCTGTTGAATTTTGAATTATATAGGGGAAATGCGGCGGTTCCCTGCCGGTGTTTCGCAGCAGGGAACCGTGGAAAGACAAATTACGCGTCCAGATAGGAGTCGGAGTACAGCTCGTTGTTCTTGAAGATGTCGCAGGACTTGATCGTCTCCATCAGGCGCAGGTCGTTCGGGTTGACGATGGCGGAGGTCAGACCCTGCATCATGGCCATGGCGACGAGCGCAGAGTCCATGATCGGGCGGACGTTCTTCGGCGCGCCGTTGGAGTTGTTGGACAGGCCGCCGGTGGACTTCAGGCCTTCGTCAGAGAACAGCTTGATGGCGTTCAGAACGTCCATCTGCTTGTCCTGCATACCCTTGACGACGAGGAACAGCGGGTCGAACCACAGATCGGTCGCTTCCATGCCGAGGGACAGACCGCGCTCGAGCATATGATGGCAGTGCATCATGCGCTCTTCGTTGTCCTTTGCGATGCCGTCGGCAGAGCACAGCGCGATGCAGATGGCGTCGTTGGCCGCAGCCAGATCGATATAGGAGATACGGGAGCCTGCGTCAGCGGAGTTGACGATGGGCTTGCCGTTCGTGCGGTTGTAGACCTTGATGCCGGCCTCGATGGCGCGCTTGTTGGCGGTGTCGAGTGCCAGAGGCACGTTGTTGAAGTTCTCCTGCAGCAGCTTGACTGCCCAGGTCATAAGCTCGGGGCCGTTGGACTCGGCCGGGCCGATGTTGACGTCCAGATACGTTGCGCCGGCCTTGATCTGCTCGGCAGCACGCTTCAGGATGGGCTCGGGGTTCATGGTGTTCATGGCCTCGCGGATGACCGGGGAGATGCAGTGGATACGTTCGCCGATGGTGACGAACTTCGGGGACTCCGGATCACGCTGCTTGTAGCTCACACCCATGTCGACGACCTCAATGGCCGGGATGGACGCAGCGATCTTCTCGAAATCGAGCGGCGCGTTGGCGTCGGCAGCTTCCTTCTTCTCCGCGGCGGGAGCCTTGGAGGCAGCGGCAGCCTCGGCGGCCTTGATGTGTTCGCCGTCGCGCAGGTACTTGACCAGCTCGACCGCCTCACGGGTGCCGACGACGACGTTCCACTCGGGCAGCTTGTCCTGGATCTCGCCCTTCATGACAGCGACCTTGCCCGGAATGATGAGGGTGCGGTTGTTGATCTTGGAGGCGATATCGAATTCGTCAAAGAACTTCTTGACGGACGTGGAGGAGAACTTGCCCGCGGCCCATGCTGTCAGAACGGACATACCGGATGCGTCGGTGATGAGCAGGTTCACAGGAACCTTGGAGCGCTCGAGTTCGCCGGAAACCAGGAAGTAGGTCAGCGCGAAATCGACTGTCAGCGCGCAGGGATCGTCGGGGCCGGCGCCGTTGATGGGGTAGATGCCGGGAGCGACCTTCATCGGCTTCTGCGGGTCGGTGAAGATGTTCTGGCGCAGGCCGTAGAGCGGCAGCGCCTCAGCGTAGCCGACCTTGTCCATGACGATGATGGAGCCGTACTTGACGACGAACATGGCGGCCAGAGCCGTCTCAAGATGCTCGTCATGGTTGCACAGAACGCCCAGATTGACGATGGAGGGATAGCCGAACGTGCGGTCGCCGTCCTTGATGGCAGAACGGCGGACGAGCACAGCGTTTGCGAACGTCTCCTTGATGGTGGGAGCGGTCACATCGAGAATGAGATTCTTGTTGCCGGCCTTTTCAAGTTCGGCAACGGTATCGTGCAGCTCGGACAGATCCGTGCCGCTGACGCCCAGAACAAGGCCCGCCGCCTTGGCGATCTCGTTCATGGCCGCGAAGGTATCCTTGTTCGCGCCGTTCAGGATGGGCTTACTGTCCTTGATCGCCTCGACGGCGGCCTTTGCCGTCTCGACGTCCTTGGTGTCGATGATGACGGTGCGGTCGGGCAGAGCGGCTGCCTTTTTGCAGAGTTCGACGAACTTCGCGCAGTCGCCCGCGTCGTGAACGAAGACGCACTCGACCATTTCGCGTTCGCCGATACGCTCGTAATCGACCTTCTTGATGCCCTCAAGACGAGCCTCAACAGTCGCATCGTCCATGCAGGTGCACAGCGTGGCCGCAAACAGGTTGCGGTTGACGAGGGTCTTCTCATGACGCATCATGACGGTCTCGCCGCCGAGCTTGTGCGCGCCGACCGTGATGGTCTGCATGGGAGGCGCGGTGGCCTCGGACAGAAGGGCGATCGCCTCTTCGGACATATACGGGCACTTGGTGATCGGAACAGCGCCCTGCGCGACCTTCATGCAGAACGCCATGCAGGTGGGGCTGCCGCATTCCTTACAGTTTTTCTTCGGAGATAATTTGAAAATGTCAAGACCTTTAACTGCCATAGTATGGTTCCCCCTCTCTGCTTACATCAGCGCGTCGATCATCTTGGCGATGGTCTTTACTGCTTCCGGATGGCGCAGAATGACTGCGTCGGAGCCGCCGGCCAGAACGGCGGCAGCGGTCGTGATCTCCATCTCGATGCCGCGCTCTTCCTGGCTGCCCCATTCGGGCATGTCTTCTTCGGACATAACGGCTTCCTTGACGCCCCAGGTATCTGCGGAGACAGGGGTCATGATGGGCATTTCGAGCATGGCGTCCGCCTGCTTGAGCGCAGCGTCCTTCACGCGGTCGAGCGTGGAGGCGACGTACTCATAGCCGTAGCCTGCGGCAGCGGAGCCGACGTTCATGACGATGGACTGCGCGTTGAAGCCCATCTGGGTGATGACGGTGTTGAGCTGCTTGGCAAGGTTGATATCGACGGCAGATTCCGCGCCGACCTTCTGTCCGTAAGCCATACCGGCGGAAGCAACAACGGTCTTGTAGTCCTCATCGCGTGCGGACAGAACCAGAATGTTCTTGCCGGCCAGCGCTTCGGAGATCTTGTTGAACAGTTCGGTGTCCTTTTCGATGTTCTTGCAGCCCATGATGACGAGCGGCAGAGTTGTCGCGTCAGCGACGTCCTTGGCAAGCTGGACGCACTCTTCCACGGACTTGTTCAGACCGTTGGGATCTGCGCCCTCGAGGTGCAGGCAGATGAAAGAAGCGCCCTCGAGCGTTTCTGCACGCTTGGCCATTTCGGCCACGGTGGTGCAGCCAGCGTAGAAGGCCTTCTCGCCGGGCATGGTGTATTCCGCCATACCGAGGTCGGTCAGCTCAACGCCGATCTTCGGTGCGTTCTTGATCTCAGCGTCAAACGTGTGGAACGGAAGCACGTTCTGACCGCCGATGGCCGTGGCCTTGTCGCCAACGCCCAGCACAACTTCATTGATGTGCGCATTGAACGCCTGTTTCTTGGGAACGAAAGGCATAATTGTGAATCCCCCTATAAAAATATTATCTTTTGCTTACAGCTTTAAGTCCCGCATGACGGCGGCGAGCGCCTTCTTGACGGGCGTATCGTCCGGCACCTGCGAGCTGGGCTTTCCTTCGCAGTCGTACTCGTAAACAGTCTCATCCTGCGGAAGAACGCCTGCCAGCTGGAGGCCGTACTTGTTTATCTCTTCCATGACGCCGGGGTTCAGGACTCCGTTCGGCGCACGGTTGACGATCAGCTTCATTTCGCCGGGCTTCAGATCCATCTCTCGGATCATCTCGGCAATGCGGCCCACGGCCTGAATGCCGCGGCGGGAGCAGTCGGAAATGAGGAGCATGGTGTCGACGTGCGGAAGCGTCCCGCGGCTGATATGCTCCAGACCAGCCTCGTTGTCCACCACCATGTAGCGGTAATTGCCGACATATTTGTCGATCTGTGTTTTTAAAACGCCGTTGACGAAGCAGTAGCAGCCCTTGCCCTGCGTCCGGCCCATGACGAGCATATCATAGTCGTCCTCTTCGATGAGCGCGGTGCCGAACTTCATCTCGGCATAGTCGGCCTTGGTCATGTTGGCGGGCACGTTGCCCGTCTGTTCGGCGCGGGCCATCTCCTCGCGGATATCGCCCAGTGTCGTCTCGACCTCCACGCCCAGGACCTCGTTGAGATTCGAGTTTGCGTCGGCGTCTACCACGAGGATGGGGCCTTTTTTCTGCTTGCACAGATAGTCAATGATCATGCCG
>VOFG01004201.1_pt1 | contig 81679 bp, 95 predicted proteins | sample 5384171 | NCBI WGS metagenome assembly VOFG01 (sample SAMN12384726, study PRJNA508395) | human gut metagenome | isolation source: healthy gut F | host: Homo sapiens
ATCAATGATGATTGTAATTTCCTATTTAATTATGCAACGGAACGTAAGCCGGGTGATGCCAATGTGAATGGAGTGATGATGGTAGAACAAAACATTCGTTGTTCGAATGGTTTTTGTACATAAGATGGGGGATGTGATGACCCCGCTTCCTAATTTGGCTAATGTCATTGCAGGAATGCCACGTGCACAACAGTATTCTAAGATGTTGGATCGTTTTTCAGCACCTTATTATGATGAATCGTTGACACGAGTATAATCGTTTGTATGGTACTAGTTATGATTCCGTTTTTCAGAAACGTTATTTTTCTGAACGTTCACAAAAAGGACAGCCTTTGAATCTCACGCAGAAAGAAGAACCGGTAGAAGCAATGCTAAAATTCGACCCAGGATGGAATGAATATTATTCAGAGTTAAATGCCAGTGTCTCTACGGATGTACTTTTGCAACAAGATATGGCTGTTATGCTTGTTGCCGACTGATGCCGCACTTACAGAATATTGGGAGAATGGTGCCGGAAAAGTATTGAAAGATAGGTATGGGGCTTGGGAGAATGTTCCGGATAAAGTGCTTTCGAAGTTACTGAACGTAAACATGCTTAATTCTTTTTCAAATTCTGTTCCCAGTAAATTCAGCACAGTATTGAATGATGCGAATGACGAACTGAAGATTAAAAAGGAAGATGTGGATAGCGTATTCTTCGCTTGTAACGGAGCTGTTTACTTGACGAATAAGGTATTTAGTCGGTAGCCTATATATCCGTTTCGTTTCCGGCTTTGGTTAACGAAACGATGAATATTATCAATTGGGCTATTGAACAATATGATTACGATGTATATCTAAATTCGCAAAATTCTACTTATAGCTTCTTCATTCCGACGAATCAAGGACTGTTGACTTATGTTGACCCATGTTCTTTTGGTAAGAATCAGACTCAGATTTATGAGTTCCACTATGACGAGAAGGCTCAGACGGAAGCAGAGAAAGTACGGGCTTTTATTTTTAACTATGATGTGGAGTCTGGGACAAGGCTTGATTCGATAGGTGAAGCTTCAACGACTCAGATACGTGACCGTTTGACGGATATTTTGGAAACACATATTGTGGTCGGTGATGTGGAAAGTGGGGAAAAGTATTATAGGACAAAAGACGGAGGTACGATTCTTGTCGAGAATGCCGGGCAGTCTAATATGACAGTTGCCGGAGGATGGCAGTTGGAACATGGTAAAAACTTGCCTGTTGCACAAATCTATCAGGAAGAAAATGGTAAGGCGTATATATTGGAGGGATCGCTTATACAGACAGCCCAGAAATCTGTTCCCGATTTACTGAAAGAACATGATGAGTTTTCGAAATTTTACGAATTGTTGGAAGGCTCCTCCATCATGTCAAATATTATTTCGACAGGAAGCGGTACTGATGCACCATCTTATGCTTGTCCAAGTCCGAGCATTACATTATTTAATACATTCCATTATACGGTGTATGTGCCGACTAACGAGTCTATACAAGCTTTACACGATGAAGGTAAGTTGCCGACTTGGGATGAGGTGGACGCAGAACAGGATGAGGATGAAAAAAGAGAAGAAGACAGAGCAGATTGAAAAATTTCTCAAATATCACATTCAGGATAATTCGTTATATATCGGGCAGGGGAAAATTGCCGAGGCTGAATATGAGACTTCCGCTTATGAACTCAATGGAACTGATAACACTATCTCATACTGTCGTTTGACAGTGGAGGGTGATGACAGTCATCTGACAGTAAAGGATGCGGCAGGAAACAAGCGTAATGTGTTGAAAAATGGTGGCCTTTACAACCTGATGGCACGTGAATACCAATACAATACTGCAGATGTGGCTTCAGCTTCGGAGATTTATACGACATCTTACGCTGTGGTACATCAAATTGATGGGCCATTAATGTGGGAAAAAGACGACGAAGCAGAGAATATGGAATAAAATGTCAAACCAAGTAATATTATAAATGAATGAAAACCCTATATCGACATATTATGTTAGGTGCGTTTGTCGCTTTGCCTTTGATGGGTTTTGCGCAAGCACCGGGACGATGATTAGTGGTACTGTCTCTGACGATATTGAGCCATTGATGATGGTGAATGTGGTCGAAGTAGACGAGGCAAACCGTATCGTGGCTCATGGTGTAACGGACATCAATGGAAACTTTTTCTTTCCGCATTGTGAATCCGAAGCATCGTCTGAAGATTTTCGTACGTAGGCTATGCCACACAACTTATTCCTATTAAAGGGACACGTTACAATATAAAGCTGAAGAGCAACCTGCAATTAAAAGAAGTGGTTGTGAAACAGAAACGTGTAATACAATCCAGTGGTTTGGCCATACCGGAACGTGAAGTGTCGGTGGCTCATCAAACTATTGATGCTAAAGAATTTGAAGGATTGAGCCTGACGAGCATCGACGAGGCTTTGCAAGGTCGTGTGGCAGGTTTGGATATCGTGTTCAATTCCGGTGACTTGGGGGCCGGTACGACCATGCGTTTGCGTGGAGTCAGTTCTATCAACGGTAATACCCAACCTTTGGTGGTAGTAGATGGTAATGTGTTTGAAAGCGATTACTTGTCCGGTTTTGATTTCGCTTCGGCCACTGAGGAACAGTATTCTGAGCTGTTGAATGTCAATCCGGATGACATCGCCAGTATTACGGTGCTGAAAGATGCCGCAGGTACGGCCATTTATGGTTCGCTAGGGAGCAAATGGTGTGATTGAAATTAAGACAAAGCGTGGGGTCAGGGGAAGACTAAAGTGACTTATTCCTATGCGGCTACGATGACTTACCAACCCAAAGGCATGCGCATGCTGAATGGTGACCAATACACCATGTTGATGAAAGAAGCATATTATAATCCGGAATTAAGTGATGCTGCGTCCGACATTCCGGAGTTTAATTACGATCCGTCGTTTGCAGAGATGAACATTACAACAACAATACGGACTGGGTGGATGCGGTGACCAAGGTGGGTTGGTTGCAAAAGCATTATGTGACGCTTTCCGGTGGAGGAGAGAAGGCTGCGTTCCGTATCTCTGCCGGTTACGACCACCAGACCGGTACGGTCATTGCCCAGAGCTTGACCGTTTCACGACTCGTGTGGCCTTGGATTATTTTTGTGAGCGACCGCATCAAGATTGTGACGAACTTTAACCTGACGTATCAGGATAACCAGAAGAACTATAGTGATTTGTTGAATATTGCTTACCGCAAAATGCCGAACATGTCTATTTACGAGCAGGATGCTTATGGTAACAATACCCCAAATTACTACCACATGTTGCCGACAGCTTCTTCCACGTTCCGTCAGAATGGCGACCAATACAGTTTGGTGAATCCCGTGGCTTTGGCATACGAGGCCACGAATGAAGAGACATTGTATAGGATGCAGCCCGAGTTCCAATTGCACTATAACCTTTTGGGGTTGGATGATTCCAAAATGCAATTAAAGTACGAAGGCAAAGTGCTGTTCAATATAGAGAATCGGTATACCGACAAGTTTTTTATCCTTCCAGTTTGGTAACGGCCGGGTGGACGGACAAGAATAACAACAAGGCTACATCGGAAGCGCATAAGGGCAGGGCTATCACGACGACCCATCGTTTGACGTTTATTCCTCATTTCATGAATGCCGACCATTCTTTCATGGCGATGGCGCAGTTCCAGTTGATAGACGGTGATTCCAAACAGCAGTCTAATTCTGTGTATAACCTTCCAACAGGGAGCATACAGTCTCCTACGGCCGATGGCTTGATTTCTGAATGTCTACTGGGGCTGGCCAATGGAGGAGCATTTACATGACATTCTCAGCTCATTATGCCTTTAAGAGCCGTTACATTGCGGACTTCTCTGTCCGTCGTGACGGTACGACCAAGTTTGGTGACAACAAGCGTTGGGGTACTTTCCCTGCCTTGTCGTTCCGTTGGAATGTAGTGGACGAACCATGGATGAAAGGGGCACAAAAATGGTTGTCCATGCTTTCTGTCCGTCCGGGTTGGGGACGTGTAGGAAGCCAGCCTGGGGCTGAATACCTCTTTTTCTCGAAGTATACGGCGACGGATTCCTATAATGGAGCCAATTCCATATACCCGAGCAATATCCGGTTGAGTAATTTGCAGTGGGAAGAGAAGGAAACATGGAACGTGGGTTTCGATCTGGGACTGTTCGATAATAGGGTTACGGCTGATTTCAATATCTATACCCAAAATGACATCCAAACTTTTGATGACTAATGTGAACATTCCTTCTTCTTCCGGTTTCCCCGTCTCTTTCTTGGACCAATGTCGGGAAAATGCGCAATAACGGTTGGGAATTCAATATCAATGGTACGGACGTGGTCAAAGTCGGTAAGTTCAGGTTGGGTTTCAATGTGACGTTTGCCAACAACAAAAACGAAATTGTGGAAATGGAACCCACGGCATTGGCTAACCTTAATAAGGACTTCGACAATAATAATGGCTCATACTTGACCCGTGTCCAACTTAACAACCCGTTCGGTGCCATATATGGTTTCCGTTATAAGGGCGTATACCAATATTCCGATTATTCGGAGGTTGAGGTGCCGGTGTGAGTGGACCGAATGCTCCTGTGGCTCGTGACGAGAACGGTAATGTGATTCGCGATAAGGCCGGGTTCACCATTCCGATGGTATTCGGGTATGACAAGATAACGAATACTGAACTGTATGAGTTCCAGGGAGGAGATGCCATTTACGAAGACATCAACCATGATGGGAACATCAATGAGTTGGATATCGTTTACTTGGGTTCTTCGTTGCCTAAGATTACCGGTGGATGGGGGACTGAAGTTCTCTTATGGCCGTTGGTCGCTCAATGCGCAGTTTAATTTCCGCGCGGGGAACAAAGTTGTAAATCGTGCCAGGATGGATGCTGAGTCCATGCATAATAACAACAATCAGGCCGCCTCTGTCAATTGGCGTTGGCGTACGGAGGGACAGTTGGCAGAGATTCCCCGTGCTTTATATAACAAGGGCTTCAATTATTTGGGAAGCGACCGTTTTGTGGAGGATGCGTCTTTCATGCGTCTCAACTATCTTTCTTTGGGTTACTCTCTTGACCCCAAGTTGTTGAGGGAGAATTGGTGTGGCTTCGTTGAGCATCAATTTGAATGCCAGTAATCTGTTTTGTCTGACCAATTACCCGGTGCAGACCCCGAGGTTGGATATGGCGGAATGGGTGTGGCCACGGATGGAGCCAAGACACCGCGTTCGCGGCAGTTTACGGCACGCGTGCAGATAGGTTTCTAATATTTAAAATGTTTACGTTATGAAATTCTATATAAACAAACAAGTTACAAAGTTGTTCTCTGCGGCTTTATTGGCCTCTTCGCTGACGGCTTTGCGATGATTTTTTGAGCATTGTTCCTCTTAATGAAGTGGTGTTGGAGAACTATTGGACGGAAGAAGCCGATGTGACCAGTGTGGTGAATTCTTGTTATGCGCAGTTGGAGTCGGGTGATTGTCTGAAACGGATGTTGGTATGGGGCGAGTTGCGTTCCGATAATTTGACTACGGGGGCAGGTGCTCCTCAAGACATCCTCCGTATAGCTGAAGAAAATTTGTTGGAAACGAATGGTTTCGCAAAGTGGGAATCGTTTTACCAGTGCATTAACCGTTGCAATACCGTAATCCATTATGCTCCACAGGTGCAAGAAAAGGATCCGAATTACACGGAAGCTGAGATGAAGGCTAATATTGCGGAAGTTACGGCCATACGCAGTTTATGTTATTTTTATTTGATTCGCACATTCCGTAACGTTCCTTACGTGACCGAACCATCTATTGACGATTCGAAGAACTACCGGATTCCGGCTTCCAGTTTCGATGAAGTGTTGGCCCATATCATTGCAGACTTGGAGGCCGTGAAGAATGATGCGATACGGATTTATGGTGAATATAGTGATGATAACATAAACCGTATCACCCGTTATGCCATATATGCCATGTTGGCGGATATGTATTTGTGGCAGGGGGATTACCAACGTTGCATAGACTATTGTGATTTGATTATTGATTACAAGAAAGGTCAGTATGATGAGTTGCTTCAGGAATATTCTTCTTTTGTAAGAAATGTTGAGCTTTATGGTGATTTCCCTTTGATTTCAGAGGCTCCTAATGGTTCCTCTTATGCAGGTACGTCATTCTCGGAAATTTTTGGGAAAGGGAATTCCTTTGAAAGTATTTTCGAACTGATCTTTGTTGATAAGGAAACACGCGAGAATCTTTTGACGAAAGATTTGTTTGGAGCATACAATAGTTCTAACGTGGGGCAACTTGCAGCGTGCCCGTATTTGAATGCCCAAGTGGCAGAAGGTTCAAACTCCTATTTTAAGAGGACAGACTGCCGGGCTTTTGAGAACATGTCCGGAGAATCCACGGTGAGCATTCGCAAATATGTGGTCGAAGGGGCTGAATTCCGTACGAATACGACGACCGGAACGGCACCTACGGTAACTGAATATAGGCGTACGGCTAATGTGGCAAACTGGATTGTGTATAGGCTCACGGACGTGATGCTGATGAAGGCGGAAGCAGAAGTCCAGCTTGCAGGCAATGTGGCAGATGGTTCCACGTTGACACCGGAACAGGAAGCGCGTTACCGGTCAGCATTTTTCCTGTGTGTCTGCCGTATGGAAGCGGGCCAATAATAAGCGTGTGGCTACTACGGACACGTTGGTTTTTGAGGATTATGGCACGTCGCGCTTGGGCATGGAGAATCTTGTGTTGGAGGAGCGTCAGCGTGAATTGATGTTCGAAGGCAAGCGGTGGTTTGATTTGGTACGCCTTTGCCGCCGTGAAGGTTCCAACACCCGCATGTTGGATAAGGTTATGCAGAAGTTCAGCGAGAACACGGCTGCGCTCCGTATCCGTCTTTCCGCAGAAGATGCCCTTTATTACCCGTACCATGAAAATGAGTTGAAGGCCAATCCTTATCTAGTACAGAATCCGGCTTATAAGAATGATAATATAAACACAACTGAATAAGAATTATGAAAAAGATAGATAAAATATTGATACGGTTCGTGTTGGCATTTTGCGCCATTCCGGCTTTACGGTTTCTTGTTCCGATGAACCTTTGCCAGAGAACTATTATACGTTTACGGGAGAGATGGTAACCGATTACCTTCAGAACCGTTCCGGTGAATTCAGCGACTTCATAGCCATTCTCCAACGTTCTGGTATGTATGGCATGATGGCAGCCTACGGGAGCTATACTTGTTTGGCTCCGAATAATAAGGCCGTGGAGCGATATCTTCATGAATTGGGTATTCAAAGTGTGGACCAACTTACAAAGGAACAATGTGATACCTTGTCATGGAACCATATTATCAACCAAGCCTATTTCACAACGGACTTGATAGACGGGAATATTCCGACGGCAAACATGAATGAACGCTATCTGACGTTTTCTTGTGATTCGGATGCCTTGAACAACAATAATGTGATTTATTACATCAACAAGAGTGCGCGTTTGGTTGTACGGGACGATTCTGTGGAAAATGGTGTGGTGCATACGCTTGACCGCGTGATCGTGCCGCAGTCGTTCCTGTTGCCGGATTTGTTGGCAGAAGATTCCACTATCTCCATTTTCAACGAAGCACTTGTGTTGACGGGTTTGTGTGATTCGTTGAAGCAGTATATCGACCCTACTTATTTCTGTAGTGAAGATTCTGTGAATCAGGATATAATCATCCATACCGGAGGTTCGCAATATGCTATGCGTTATGTCGGTACGCGGATGAAGCGTTATACGGCATTCGTGGAGACTGACGAAGTTTATGCAGCCAACGGAATACATGATTTGGATGATTTGAAAGCACATGCCAAGCAGGTGTATGACCAAATGTTTCCTAAAGATGCAGGATTGTATGACGACGATTGGACGAACCGTAAGAATCCCTTGAACCGCTTCATTTCTTACCATTTGTTGCCATATTACGGGGCTTATAACGATTGGACCGTGTCGGGTGACATCAAAAATATATGCGCCAAGACGGATTTGATTGATTGCACAGACTGGTATGCCACGATGTTGAAAGGTACTATCATGAAGATGAGCACACCGTCCGACGGGCTTTTTATCAACCGTAAGGGAGTGGGGCCACGCTATACGGTTCGGGGGTACTAAAGTACTTTCTCCTTCAGAAATCGGTGACGTGGATCAACAAGCTTTGAATGGTATATACCATTATGTCGACCAAGTTTTGGATTATAATCAGGAGACACGCGACGTGGTTTTCAATGACCGTATCCGTATTATGGCGGCCACGCTTTCTCCGGAGTTTATGAATTGCGGGGCGCGTGGAAATACGGAACGTGCCACAGGATTTAAGATGGTCGAAGGTTGGGATTTCCATGGCAAGACCCCGACCATGACTTTACGTAAGCGTGACGTATGGATGGTGACTTATGCGGATTGTATCGACATGGTGGGGCAATTCGACGTGACGTTCAAGTTGCTTCCGGTACCCAAAGAGGGAACTTATGAGGTGCGTTTTGCCTATGGTTGGGGTGATATGCGTGGAAAGGTACAGGTATATTTTGGTACGGATCCGGATGGCTTGTTACCTATGGGATTGCCCATCGACTTTACACTTTGGCCTATCGATCCATTGATTGGATGGGTGGCAGACACTCCGGGCGACGAGGAAGGTAATCGTGCCATCGACAAGGCTATGCGCAACCGTGGTTACATGAAAGATATGGATTCTTTGGGCGCAAGGCGGAGCCAACATCCTGAGGGCACAGCCGATGAAATTGCGTAAGATTTTGACTACGGAGAATATGAGTCCGGAAAAGGATTACTACATACGGATTAAATTGGTAGTGGATAACCCGCAGGCCGAGTTGCCTATCAATTATTTCGAGATTGTGCCGAAGAGCATCTATGCCGGGGTGGAAGCCGAGGACACCCATTAATGTGAGGTGATATAGGGTAAATATAAAAAACAGGTATATGAAAACAAATAATAAAATACAGATGTTTGCGGTAGCGGCAGTGGCCTTGGCGGCAGTGGCGTGTACCGATACGTGGGACGAACATTATGGTAATGAAGGCCGACCAGTGTCCGACAAGTCCCTTCTTCAAGTGATGGAGGAGCAGGGGATTTGGGTGATTTTCTCAAAGGTGCTTCGCGCCACGCATGTGTTTAGCAATAATAAGCCTACAAAAGTGACGTACGCAGATTTGTTGGCCAGCGACCAGACTTTACTGTTTGGGCTCCCAAGGACGGGCTGTTCAATGTGGACTCTTTGTTGGCGGAATGCCAGACTGTGTCGGGCGATTCTATGTGCGGGCAGCACTTTGTACAGAATCATATTGCGCATTTCATAACTAACAGCACGGACGAAAAGCAGGTCCTTATGCTCAATAACAAATACCTTGATGCAGTTCCGGGTTCTTTCCAAGGTGTGTCGTATGCTTCGGGGAGAGTTAATGGAGCGGCGAAGAACGGAGTCTTGCACGTGCTTTCAGGTGGAGTCCCCTACTTATATAATATATATGAAGCTTTGACTACTTTGTCGGGATATTCCGGTGTCGGTTCTTTCTTCAAAGGTTATGAGAAATTGGAACTGGATGAAAATGCCAGTATACAAAGCGGTATTGTAGATGGCAACATCGTCTATTCCGATTCTGTGATGCGTACTACGAACATATTGTTTGGCAGGTTTGACCGCATAAACGAGGAAGACAGTAGTTTTATTATGTTGGTACCCGAAAATCGGGTGTGGGATAAGGTTTACAACGAGGCGCTGTCTTATTTCAATTACGGCAGCGTGAATCAGGCGGATTCTTTGCAGCGTTTGTATGCCCATCAGGCCGTTATCCGGGATTTGGTGTATAACCGCAAATATGGTTGTGCGCACATGGAAGATTCCGTATGCTCCATTGCATATAGCAAGTATGACGAGGAGCGGAGGCATGTCTACTATAATCCGTTGGCTTCCGGGGGTATCTTTTCTTCCGATTTCGTGCGTGACACGATGGCTTGCAGCAACGGGGGCAATCTATAACTTGCATGAATGGCCGTTCAAGCCAGAAGACATATATTTCTATCCGGTGAAGACCGAAGCCGAGTATGAAAGCATGATGACGGACTACAAGGATTGCACCTATGCGTCACGTTTTTCTGCCGCAGACAGTATTTCCGATGGGTATCTGGTGATTTCTCCCCGTACGAATTCATCCAATTGGACTATGGAGTTCCAGATTCCCTCTGTGCTGTCAGGAACGTATGACATTTGCGCGGTCGTGTTGCCTCGTACTGTATATAATGCTACCGACCGTAATTTCCGCCCATGTAAATTCAAGGCTTCCATTGGTTACGAGACGGTAGACGGCATAGAGCAAAGCTTCGATTTTGAGGACGAGGTGAAAAACGACCCATATCGGGTGGATACGGTGAAGATTGGTACGTTCACCATTCCCGTATGTAGTTACGGCCAGCCTAATGCCAAAGTGCATTTGACATTGGAATGCAGTATCAGCCGCATGGAGTCCGGACGGTATAACCGCGAGATGTATCTTGATTGTTTATATTTCAAACCCAATAGAGAAGAATAGTGCCATGAAACATATTTTATCAACATTTTGCCTGATGGCCGCCGTGGCAGCCCGGTGGCGGCTCAAGAGGCGGATCAGGAATCTGCCCAGGCTACGGTACGGGATTCTGCAAAGATGGTAAAACCCATGTTGCCGGAAGTTCCGATGCGCGAAATTAAAGGACGTGTCTATGATAATGCCACTAAGCAGCCGACAGCCGGTATCAGCGTCTCTGCTTTCAATGACGCACGTTATGCGGCTATGACCGACGAGAAGGGGGATTATGTAATCCGGGTTCCGGAATATGTTACTTCCTTGTGGATGCGCGGAGACGGTTACAACTCCCTTCAAAGTGCCGCTCGGCAAAGGGAATGGTTCGGTGGATGCCTATATTTTCAGCGATGCCTTCAATCCGGTCTATACGACTTCAGGGGCAGCTACGAGTGAAAGGACGGTAGCTGTGGATTATAACACGAATGAAATCAGTATTGACGGTCAGATTCAAAACAAGTTGGGTGCCGATATACATTCCATTACGCGTAGTGGTGTGCCGGGCATGGGCGTGGCCATGTTCATGAACGGCCTGAACTCGCTCAATACCAACGCACAGCCGTTGGTGGTTATTGACGGGGTCATCACTGATATGAGGCTTTCGGCTCCTTCCGTCCATGACGGTTTCTTCAACAACCTCCTTGCGAATATTATGGTGGAGGATATTGAGAAAATCAGGGTCTTGAAGAACGGGACGGCCATTTATGGTGCGAAAAAGGCGCGAATGGGGTGATTCTCATCGAAACCAAGCGTAATAAGAGCATGGCTACGAAAATCGATGTTTCTATCGGTGGAAGCTATGAATTATTGCCCAAGTCGATGGATATGATGGATGGGGAACAGTATCGTATCTACGCTTCTGAACTGATTGGAACGACGGGTACGACCAATAACAGTTTCAAGTTTTTGCAGACGAATCCGAATTACTACTACTATGATGTATATCATAACAATACGGACTGGCAGAAACATGTGTACGAGGAAGCCTTCACCCAGAACTATAGCATCAACGTGCAGGGTGGGGATGACGTGGCCAACTATAATCTGTCCGTAGGGTATGCTGCGGCTGATGCCACGCTGAAGAACAATTCTTTTTCGCGTTTCAATCTGCGTCTGAACTCTGACATCGTGTTGGCGAAAACCTCACAGTACGTTTCGATGCAGCTTATAGCGATGTGACGCGCGACATGCGTGATGACGGGGCACCGGCCACATTGGATGACGGCGTGATTTCTTCACCGGGGTTCCTGAGCCTGATCAAGTCGCCTTTCCTCAGTCCGTATGCGTTTGACACGAATGGGAACATTTCTTCTTATTTGGCCGATGCGGATGATTACCTTTTCGATGTGTTGAGGACCAAACCTTATTTGAATTCGTTGGCCAACCCTCTGTTTATTCTGGAAAACGGAGACGGTGACAACAAAAATTATTTCGGTAACCGTCTTATCACATTAGCCGTGACTCTGAAATGGAATATCAACCGCTATTGGAGCATTTCAGAGCATTTCGCATTCCAATTGGTGAATACGGACGAGAATGCCTATTTGCCGATGAACGGGGTGCCCGATTTTGACGTGAAAGGCGTGGGCGAGGCTTTGCAGAACCGTGCTTCTGCTTTGGCCGCACGCGAAACGGTTATCATGAGTGACTCTTATTTCGATTATGCCCGCCGTTTCAAGGCGCACTGGCTCGGTTTGCACGGAGGCTTGCGTTACCAACGTACGAGTTACCAGCTGAATTCCCAAGTGGGGTACAATAGCGGTAACGACAAGACCCCTAACATGTCGGATGGTTTGCTCTACAAATCTACGGACGGTACGGAAGAAGAAGTGGTGGACATGACTTATTACCTTTCGGCCGATTACAACTGGCGTGAGCGCTACTATGTTTCGGCCGCGCTCAGTATGGCAGGTAGCTCCAAGTTCGGAGTGGATGCTGCCGACGGGGTGAAGGTCGGCAATTATGCTTGGGGGATTCTTCCCGTCAGTGCAGGCAGCGTGGGTGTTGACCAATGAGTCGTGGATGCCCCGTACTCGTGCCTTGAATTATTTGCGGCTGAATGTGGGTTTCGACCTTGTGGGTAACGACGACCTTGAAAGCCAGGCATCGCGTACGTATTTTGTGGGACAGAAGATGTGGAATACGTCGACAGGCTTGTCTATGGCCAACATGGGTAACACGCAATTGCAATGGGAGACTACGGCACGTTGGACGGCCGGTTTGGATTTGTCCCTTTTGGATAACCGTTTGGGCGTGAACTTCAATTATTTCTATGGTAAGACATCCAATTTGCTTAGCTTGAGTGCGTTGTCGTATGTCAGTGGTTTGAAGACCAATTGGAAGAACAGCGGTGAGATGAAAAACCAAGGTTTCGACGTGAGCCTGTCTGCCAGGGTCATCGATTTGAAAGACTGGAAGTGGAGTTTGGGAGCCAGTGCAGGACATTATAAGAACGAGCTGACTTCCTTGCCGAATGGTTCGTTTATTACGGAACTTTACGGAGGCAATGTGCTTTCACAGGTAGGTACGGCTGCCGGCGTGTTCTATGGTTACAAGACAGACGGGGTTTTTTCCACAACGGAAGAGGCTGATGCCGCAGCTTTATACCAGGTCGATGAGACTGGGGCGAAGACCTATTACCGTGCAGGGGACATGAAGTTCGTTGACGGGGATGGCAACCACGTGATTAACGAAAAGACATGCAGGTTATCGGTGATCCCAATCCCGACCTTTACGGGAATATTTTCACTAACGTGCGTTGGAAGAACCTTTCGTTGGACGTTGTCTTTAACTATTCTTTGGGTAACGACGTGTATAATTACCAACGCCGTTTATTGGAAGGCGGATCGCGTTTCCATAACCAGACTACCGCCATGTTGTCCCGTTGGACACATGAAGGCCAGAACACGGATATCCCCGTACCTATTATTTGGACGCACCGGGCAACAGTCGTTTCTCCGACCGTTGGATTGAGGATGGTTCTTACCTTCGTCTGAAGAATGTCACCTTGAGTTATTACTTTCCCATCCGTACGACCTATTTGCAGGGGTATTACGGTGTGGGGAGCTGCCAACAACCTGTTAACCTTCACGAAGTATTTGGGTGCTGACCCTGAATTCAGTTCAAGTAACAGTGTGTTGTCGGCAGGATAGACCGCGGTCTGTTGGCTCAAGGACGTAATTTCTCATTAGGTGTAAAGATTAACTTGTAACATTCAATTGAAACGAATCATGAAAAAGAACAAGATATTTTCTATGGTATTGGCATTGGCTTTTGGTGCCGGTGCAGCCTTTACCTCCTGTGTGGATACGGATTCAAGTTTGGTGGACTTCAATCCCCAACTGAATTCACCTAACGATACGGTGTTTTCCCTTTTGGGCATTATGAACAAAATGCAAGTGGTGGCCGACCGTACGATTATCCTCGGTGAAATGAGAGGGGAACTTTCATCCGCGACAGAAGCAGCCACGACCGACCTGAAAGAACTGGCAGACTTCACGGCAACTGCGGAGAACCGTTATAATGCGCCGGAGGATTATTATGCCGTCATTCAGAACTGTAATTATTATATTGCCCATGCCGATACGATGCTTTCTTTGCGTGGGGAGAAAGTGTTTATTCGGGGAGTATGCTGCAGTGAAAGCTTTCCGTGCATGGACTTATTTGCAGTTGGCCATTTATTATGGTAAGGTACCTTTCTTTACGGAACCGTTGATGACGGAAGTGGAAGCGGATCCTTCACGTTATCCGTTTTATGATGTGAAGCAGGTTTGTGAATACTTCATTCCGGATTTGGAACCTTACGTGGAAACTGATTTTCCTTAGCCGGAAACGACCGCTATTTCATTCCCGTGCGTGTCTTGTTGGGCGACCTTTGCCTATGGGCTGGGCGTTACCGAGAGGCTGCACAATACTATCATGACTATCTGACGCATCCCGACAAACCTTTGGCTCCGGCTGGAAACATGGAAGCCTATTGGGGAATTACGAATTCAAGAGCCATTCGTCGAGTTATTCAAGTACTACCGATTTGGCTGGGATACGGATGGAAACCAGTGAATATGATGGAGTGGTAAGCCGATTGGGAGATGTCCTTAATTCTACGGAGGACAACCGTTCTTATTTTGAGATGACTTCTTCACAGTCGTTGTTGGAACTGTCGCAGGCGCAGCGTTACGTGATGGTGTATACGGATCCGACTACAAATTTACGTGATACGATATCTCCGGGAGAGAACACGATTTATAATGACAGTCGGGAAAGGGGGGATTTGCGTTTGTGTTCAAATGTCAGGACGACGTACACGGCAAGTCGCGATGATTATTCGGAAGATTTTCAGACGGTAGTCCGTTTTCCTGTGACATCAACTCGTCTTTCTTGTCGGAAATCCTCTTTACCGGCTTTCGTCCATCTATCTTCGTATGGCCGAGGCTTACAACCGTGCGGGGCTGCCCGAATCGGCTTTTGCTATTTTGAAGTATGGCTTGAGTGACGGGACTGTGTCCAAGTATGTCAGTGCCGATGAACAAAAGCGCGCAGGTAACTTGTTGACGTGGAGTCCTTACAATTTCATTACACAGGATATGTCGTCCACTTCTACGACAACAGTAAATACGGAGGGAATTCATTCTTATGGCTGTGGTGAATCTTATGCCGATACGCTTTATGTCATTCCTGAAGGATTGGCCACTCATGAAGACTCCATACTCTTTGTAGAGGATAAGATTTGCGATGAGATGGCTTTGGGAGCAGAGTTTTTTGGGGCAGCGGTTTGGTGACTTGCAGCGTATAGCACTCCGGCGTGATGACACGGACTTTTTGGCACGGAAGATAGCCGGACGCGCTGGGAATGATAGTTTCAATACAGAACTTTATGGTCGCCTTTCAGATCGGAGTAATTGGTATTTGCCTTTGGATTGATGCTATAATGTGTTGTAAATCAATGCTGATTGAAAGATGTTACAAATACGAAAGTATATGATACAAAATATTTTGGAAAAGATTCCGGCAAAGGCTAATTTAGCTGCCGGAATCTCAAATCCAACAAGAATAGAAGAGAAAGAGATATAGTAATTTTAGTATTAATCTTAAATTGAAGTTTATGAGGAAGAAAAACTTTTTGATGTTGCTCGGCCTTGCCGGATTCGGCTTGACAGCCCAGGCGCAAGTCGTTGCAACGTTAGGTTTCGAGGATGGTGACCAGTTCTACCATCACAAGGACTCCACGCAATTTGCGGACTTCTACGGTGACCACATTAATCTCCAACCCGGGGATGTGTGGAATGAGAAGTGTGAAGAGACTTATTCAGGCAAGTATGCCTTGGAGGCGAACAACTCCAATACGGTACAGGGTTCGCAATGGCATCGTGGTTTGAAGTTGCGTTATTTGCCCATTGAGGAAGGCAAATCCTACCGTGTGTCGTTTTGGGTGAAGGCCGACCAGACCTTTACGATGGCAGACGGGGGCGATCCTATCAACACTGCCATCAAATCGAGCCTTTCCATCGGACGCGAGCAGTTGGAGGCTCCCTTGATGTCGCAGAGCGGTGCGCAGTATTATTACGATTGGAGGGATGGCATCATGACGGGCGATTGGCGGCGTTTGTCGTTCGTGGCTTACAACTCCGGAAAGGCCGTGCAGGACAAGTTCTTCGACCAGTTCGATGATAACATCAAAGACATCATCGTGAATGACCCCGAAGACCCTTCGAAGAACGACACGATTTGGTGGAAGGGTGATGATACGTCGTTCCCTGACACGTATTTCCTGACCATCAACATGTACAATCCTGGCCGTTATCTTTTGGATGACATTAAGATTGAAGAAGCCACGATGGCAGGCTGTACGTATAATTATGATGCCATCAAGGTGGACTTCGGTTATCCTACGAATGCCGCCCAGTTGGCTTCTGCCAGCACTGACCCGATCGGGGTGCATCTGTTGCCCAATTCGTATGTGAAGGTGACGAACGGCGAGGAAGAGATGGAAGTGGCTTCAGTGGAACTGAAGAAGGATGGTTACATGTATATTTTCATGGCGAATGAAATCGCCGAGGATGAGAGTGCCAATATCAAAGTCAGCTTCACGCCCGATGCGGATTGCCCGCTCATCTATACCACCGACCAACGTCCGAGCATGGATGTGACGAGCGAGATGAAAGTGCTCCCATTCACGAGCGAAGCCATTTACTATGATGAGACCATCGAAGAGATGTCTTATCTGATGGACGGCCCGGTATACTTGTCATCTGTGCCGGAAGACCATAGCTTCGAGTTGGATCCCTCTGCATTCAATGAAGTCCGTGTGACTTACGACCGTGACGTGGCTTTGGACATCGCGTCTGTCCAATTGATGCAGAACGGCGTGCAAGTAGCCGATTTGTATGAATCAACCGTGGTGTCCGAGGAGGATCCGAAAACTGTGGTAGTATCGGTCGGCACGTTGGAGAATGGCGAATACCAGTTGGTGGTGACCAATGTGACCAATGCGTTGAGCGGTTTTGAGGCATTGCAGCCACAGACCATTAACTTCTCCGTAGGGCCGGATCAGAGCACGGGAACAACGGAACTCGTTTATTCTGCTGCTAAAGACTTTGCCACGTATGCCAACGGTACTTTCCCGAAAGGTTGGTTGTCGAACGACAATGGAACCATCCACCAGTATGGTGTGACAGAAAGCGGTGAAGTTTGGAATTATAACTGGGGTGGTAACATTGGCGGTGGTGGATGCCGTTTGCAAGGGGTCCTTATACCGGTGATTTCAAATGGCTCTTTATTGGCGTGCTACCGGCGGTACGGTGGGTACGGCCACTTATGGCGAACAGGTAAAAGACTATGTGATGCCCGACGGCACTTTGGATCCGGAAATGGATCCGGGAGTGGCTCTTCATTTGACTCCACGTAAATATCAGGTTTCATTCCCGCATGGCGGCATGGAAAGGTTTTGCCGTTGGCACGTTCCCGAAATATGACTTCTCGCTCGAAAAGATTGATTTGAACAATCCGGATGCAGAAGGTGAGGTGGTAGCCCAGTTCAATGGTGTGGAAGCCAAGCCGAGCGTGGAGGGTGCTAACAAAATGTTCAGGTGACGGGCACAACCCTTTCCACTACGGAGTTCACGGTGGCAGAAGAGGGTTATTACATGTTGAAGTTCTCTTGCCAGAGCGAGGGTGGTTTCCATGAATTCCTTTTGGGGGTCGTGGAATTGATTACCAAGCCTTCCGATGCGGCATATTACAAGGCGCAGTTGGCTGCGGCCGTGGACAGCGCGACCGTCGTGCTCAATGCTGTGGCCAATGAGATTTACAATGGCCAGACAAAGACAGCCTTGGCCGAGGCTTTGAAGAAGCCAAGGGCACGTTCAACAGCCCGTCTGCCGTGGAGGCCATGAACGCGAAGTTGTATGGTTTGTGCGGTACGATGTTGGCCCGTCAGGCTAATGTGGATAACTATGATCCGAAATTGCAGACATTGCGCGACAACATGGCCAAGATAGACCCGGCTTCCAAGTATGTGATGACGGATGAATATATTGAAGGCGAAGCTTTACTGAAAGAATATGGCGAAACGTCTTCTTTGGACTTGGACGATGAGGCATTGGCAAGTGCCATAGAAAGCTTGAAGGTGTGGCTGCTAAAGTGGGTAACATTGTCTCATGCACGGATGCTCTGACTTATCGTTTGACAAAGGCTGCCGATGCCGCAGAGAAGTTGGGTGTGGAACCCGAAAGTGCTATCAATGATGCACGTAACGCTTTGTTTGATGATGATGCGTTGGCTGGAAACATGGTTTACCACAACAGGCAGGCACTCTACAAGATGTTGGCTGAGACAGGTAAGATTGCTGATGAGGCGAGATACGATACACTGTACAGCGAGACGGAAACGGATGAGACTACGGCCACTGGCTATAAGGTTTTGGCTTCCGGTGTTGACCTGACAGGTTTTTGTGAAGAACCCGAACTTCTATTCTTACATTACTGTAGATGGCGATAGCGTAGATAGTGAGAATACACCGGGTTGGGATGTAGTTGAAGGTAAAGTGACGGTGACTGTGGATGGCTCTTGGAATGCCACTGAGGACAAGCGCCGTGGCCGACAAACCGTCTGCATGGTTTGAATATGGAGTATAAGGTATGTCAGACCGTGACCGGACTTCCGGTAGGTATATACGATGTGCTGTTCGATACCCGTACTTTCAAGAACGCCAACGCTTATTTCAATGCCGTGAACGATGAGACGGGTGTGCCCGACAAGTACATCTGGGCTGTGACTTCCGATGCTCCGAACGATACTGTCCGCGTGATGTTTATGGGCGGTGATATCAGTACGATGGTAAATGGGGCGGATTCCCGACCGTCATTCCGGACATTACGGTGAAGGAAGGTACGGAGTTGACCATTGGTATAGCTGAAAAGTATGTTTCCGGTAAGAACTTCTGCCTCAAGGATGAGAGCGGAAACTGGTATGATGCTGGTCCGGAAGCGGGCGACCAAGGCAATTGGGATACGCAGACCATGGCAGATGACGACGTCTCTTCTTCAAGGCTCCGTTGGAGGGCTATGATTATGCTAAGGCGTATGCAGATAACATTGACGACGTGAAAGTGGCTGAGGCCGTGTCTTACGAGTATTACACCGTAGACGGTATGAAGCTCGAACGTCCGATGAAGGGTGTGAACTTAGTGAAGATCCACCGTGCAGACGGAACGACCGACGTGAAGAAGGTAATCGTGAAATGATAGGTATTAGATAAGCTTTATATTTAATTTTCACTCAGACAAGAGGGAGGCGGCCGGTATGAGGAAGCCTCCCTTTTTCTTTGGGTTGGGGAATAATTGATAAGACAGGAATTATGAAAAGTTTGAATCTGATGAAACCAGTCCTTTTATGCTTCTCGGCCTTCATGCTGCATGCGTTGGAGGGACAGGGCAAAGGTTATTACGTTTCTGCCGCTGCTGGGGATGGAGGCGATGGGACGCACGTCCGGCCCTTTAAGGACATACAAGCGGCGGCTACCCTCGCCGAGGCCGGTGATACCGTGTATGTGACCGGCGGTTTGTATGTGGCGGACGGCCTGAAACCCGGGCATTCCGGTAGCGAAGGCCGTTTTGTCGTATTTTGCCCTCTGCCGGGAACGGGCGAGGTGGTAGTGCGGCATCCCGACGTGTTGCCAGGGGAGTATAGTGCAGTGTTCGACCTTTCCGGATTGAAGTACGTTTGGATCGGTGGCTTCACGTTCCGGGATTTCAAGTATGCCAAGTGTGCCGTATCGATGAACGGGAGCGAGGGTGTGTAGTGTCCCGTTGCCGGTTTGAACGGTTGGGGCATCCGGAGGTGGCCGCATGGAATGCCAATTCTGTGATTTGGATGGGGAACGCTCGTGGAAATGCGGTGGTGGACAATGTGTTTGAAGACATCATCGGGGACGGGGTATCCATTAACGGACAGCAATGTAACGGCAATCTGGTGGCTCGGAACTCTTTTACGCGTTTCAGTGGCAAGAAACGCTCGTGGGGCGGAGAGAGCCTTTTCACACGGTGCATCGACGTGCAGGATATGTCGGACGGGAACAATGCCGTTGCCTTCAATTATTTTACGGAGGTGCCTACCTGCATTTGGCTCGATCGCGACGGAAGCCGCAACATATTGCTCCGGAACAGGGCGCATGCCTGCCGGGATTTTATATTCAATGAGTCGCGGTGTACGGAAAACATGGTATCGGAAAATATAGGAGCCAATCTGGAAGGGATTGCTTATCAGACCGCACGTTACGAAACGGGGTGGACGGCCGATGCACAATGGACGAATAATGTGGCATTCCGTTGCAAGACGGGTTTCTTCATTCATAAGTCCCGGCGCGACTGGTTGCGCAACAACATCGTGTATGATTGTTCGGGGTATAACGTCGAGCTTTCCGATTCCGCATACGATTCCGGTCCTCATGTGTTTCTCGACAATTTGGTATATACACCAGGAAAGACGAAATCGTTGAAATTATGCGGTGGGGAAATGTCGTTACGCGCGTTTCAGACACGTCTCGGTGGAGAAGGCAATCTGGAGACGTCCCCGGATTTGTCTCGACGACCTACGGACAGAGAATTTCACGCTGAGAGAGGGTAGCCGGGCTAAAGGATACGGTTATGGCGGAGTGGATTTGGGGGCATATTCGGTGTATGGGGCGGTTCCGACGGGGCCGGAAGAGAGGAATGACCCTTTCGCAGTACAAGCCGGTTTTAACGCATATGCCTCATGCCTCGAAAGGAGAGCAGAAATGTCCTTCACTGTGAGGCTTTACATGCTTGTCGGGAAGAACTACGTTTGGCTTTGCAGCCTGTGGCCGGAGAAGCGCGGGCCGGAGAAGACTTCATCCTTTCGACAGACGAAATGGTTTTTCTTCCCGGCGAGACTGCAAAGAGTTTTACGGTAGAGGGGTAGGTTCCTCGCCGTATGATGAGTTGCTGGCTTTACGCCTTGTGTCTCATTCGGATGAGGTAGGCGTGTGTGGCGGTCTGACGGTGGTACGGATAAAGAAAAATATGGATTCAGAACCGGAGTCTGTGGACGGAAACGTACAGTATGATGAGGCTTGCCGGATTTTCTTCGAACGTGGAAGCGGAAAACTGAAGGTGGAATGGCCAGACGAGAAGTTTACAGTGGGTATTTACCATCATGATGGCCGTTTGGTTCATAGCGATGGTCCGGCCGATGGAAGCTATGTTTGGGATATGTACCGTATGCCCCAGGGGCTTTACATCGTGAGTGTAAAGAGCCGGAAAGGAACGTCAACGAAGACTGTTTGTAAGTAACGTGAGTTCGATATAAGAAAAAACGGGACAAGCAAGCGGAAAACGGCCTTCCGACGGGCTTTTATTCGCTTGCTTGTCAAAGCATCGCCGCAACCTTGCGGATGTTTTCCAAGATTGCGGACAGCTTGCCATCGTGCCGGGCTGTCTGCATGTCGTAGTCGGATTGCATCCCCGCCAAAATTCGGCATTTATACCTGCGTTGCCGCCTCAATTTTCAAGGCATATTCGGTGGTTATGGGGCGTTTGCCGTTTACAACCTCGTTAAACACGGAATATGAAACGCCTATCGTTTGGGCGAATTTCCGCTGTGAAAGCCCTCGTGCCTCTAACTCGTCTTTCAGTATTTCGCCCGGATGTGGGCGTGGACGGTTGCAACTCGTGCGGCGCATAGATTCTCTTTGTTGTTTCCATATCGATTACTTGTAATGGTTGCTAATCATCCAACAATCGGCACACGGTTATTATTTGTTCGTTCATTACGTCCCTAACGTAAATTCAAGTCGGTATTGTTGGTTTTATCCTGTACCGATGAAATGCCTTTTTGTCTCCTTTCAACACTTCGTAATTAAGCGAATTGAGGCGGTACAGCATTTCAACATTGATGGCACGTTTAAGAGACGCGACCGCCTTTTGATACCCTTTTATAACTTCGGGCTGATAGCGGTGCTTTTTGTCGCTTGTGCGTCCTTGCTCAGGAACAATTCACGCAGGTAGTCTTTATCGAATTCTATAAACATAGTGCCTGGCCTGTTTGAGGGCAAAGATACCTATTTTGTTTGATATTCGCAAATTGTCGAACAAATTTATAATTTGTGTACTTGTCGGGAATCCGTCATCTCCCACACCTCCCCAAGAGTTTTGCAAAAAGACCTTTCATCTTTCAGGTTATGGGGTAACCGGTTGTAATATAATTTATTACGGAATGAAGGATGAAGAGAGTATCCTTCAGTTTTCTTTCAAGGCAGAGAACGATGAAAAGTTCTCTGCCAAACGTTTTTTCAATCTCAGCCGAATGATTTTCGTTTTCAGCCAAACGATTTTTCATTCTTAGCCGAACGAAATGAGGCGTGGCTGAAGGATGCCTGAAGCATCTTTCAGTTTATAATGCCAATGTAATGAGATTATGGTGTAACCTGAAAGATGAAAGGTCTTTTGCAAAACTCTTGGGGAGGTATAGGAGACAGATTTCCTGTTTCCGGAAAGGCTCTTCATGCGTTTGGAAAATCATGTATCGCAGAGTAAAATGCGGTTGTTGTCGGAGGAGATGTTTTGCAAGGGATACGAACGGTGCGAAAAAAGGTTTGGACGTTGAGTGTCAGTGGAGATAGAAGTTTATCTCTTAAGAAGAGAGCAACCCAATGATATATACAGTTGATAATAAGGTTTGAAGAAGCCCCAGACGAATTGTTATTGCATAACAAAAAATTCTTTTTTTTCAAATGCTGCGAAAAAAAATCTTTTGGAATGGAGTTAAAATCAGTTTTTTTCCTATAACTTTGTGTAATGGTTGCTCTCTTCTTAAGAGATAAACCGATGGCGGAGCGTTTTCAAGACCGGAACACAATGCAGAAAGTACAAATGAAGAATACTGTTTAATTAAAGCTTATATCTAAATCTATGAATTGGAAAAAAAATCTCTTAAGCTTTCTTTTGGGACTGTCGGGAGTCTTTATGAAAGCACAAAACCCAGTCTCTTTTACTTCAGATCAGGGACTGTCGAATACCTGTATCCGTTCCATCATGGAAGACAGCCGGAAAATGTGTGGATTTCTACGCAAAGCGGCTTAAACCGTTATGACGGTGTGAAGATGAACGTTTATCGGCATAAAAAGGTGAAGCCGGAACTTTGGGGCATGACATGGTAAGTTGTGCGTTGGAAGTGGAACCCGGTTCTGTGCTTATCGGAATGGAGTCCGGCGTGCAGATGTACTCTTATGATACGGACCGGTTTACCGATGTTCCTATTATCGTAGTCGGGGGCGACACCATCCATGCCCATGTGATTTCGATGACCAAACTGAGCGGAGATTCTATTTATGTCTGTACGGCCGGATACGGACTTTATCGCCTGTGTGAGGATGAGGATGGAAAGAAGTTCCTGAAAGAAATGAGAGATTTTCCGCCGGCTAAGGTCACTCTTTTGCAAATATTTGAAGACCGTGAAAAGAGAGTCTGGTTTGTAGATGCGGACGGAGGGATACATTGTTCGAGGGGTGGAAAACTCCGTCGGGTGGCAAGCTATCCGGGCTATCGAACTTTGTCAGAGTTCGTCCGGACATCTTTATCTGGCCACGGCTCATGACGGGTTATTGTGTTATTCCGAAAAGGAAAATCGTTTTTATGATTTTTTCCGGAAAGCCGTCGTTACGTGATGGCTTCCATAAATCCCGGATTGGAAGGACAGATATTGATATCTACGGACGGTGACGGACTGAAAATCTACGATGAATCCACCGGACTTATTACGCAGAGCAATATCCGTACGTATGAATATAATCTGGCTACGTCTAACGTGAAGGATGCCATTGTGGACAGCGACGGGAACATGGGTCGGAGTCTACTGGAAAGGCGTATTGGTGATGCCCGACATGGCGACCAGTTTTGAATATGTGGGGGCGTCGCTCGGTACTGAAGAACACGATCGGTACGAATTGTGTGACGGCTATTACCGGCGACGGGCATGGCAACCTTTGGTTGGCGGCCGACCACTGCGGGGTGGATCATCTGGCTCATGATGGCAGCAGCAGTGTCCATTTCAAACCGGGTGTGGTGAAGACGATGCCTTCCACGGTGATGAGCATGTTGGAGGATTCGGAAGGAACTTTATGGTTGGGTTCTTCGTGGTCGGGTGTGGCGAAGATGGACAAACATACCGAGAGTGCGTCAACCTCGGCGCGTGGGTGAAGGACGGAAATAAAATACCGAATGCTTACACGATGGTGGAAGACGGTTATAAGAATATATGGATAGGGACGATGGGCAGCGGGCTGTTCCGCTACAGTCTGCTTACGGGAGAGTTGACACAATATAAGATGTTGGTCGATAATACGGTGGTCTACCCTTATCAGATTCTGAGAAACCTTTATGTGAGGACGCTGTTGGTACATGGTGATTTCTTTATGTGGGTACGGCCGACGGGTTGGAGGTGTTCACTTTGTCCAAAAGGAGGAGACATCCGTTTACGGGGGCGGTTTATGCTTAAAAGCAGCGTGCGCGACATGAAAGTGGATGCCGACGGAGTGCTTTGGGCTGCCACGACATTAGGACTTGTGCGTTTCGACATCGCGAACGAAAGCGAAGACTTATACCGTGGAAGACGGGTTGCCTATTAATTCCACGTGTAGCGTGGAAATCGCTTCCGACGGGAAAATATGGGTGAGCACGGACGATGGCCTGACCTGTTTTTAATCCGGAGAAAGGAACCTTTGACAATTACCACATCGAAGATGGCTTTGCAAGGAAATGAGTTCAGCGTAAAGTCTTCTTATTCTCAGGATGGGATATTGTATTTCGGTGGCATCAACGGACTGACTTTGTTTCGGCCGTCGGATGGGGAAGCAAGTGGGGATGGAGAAAGTGGGCTTCGCATGGTGGATTTTTATGTCAACGGCAAGCCGGTGCATGCAGGTGACCGTTCAGGACATTACACGATTATAGACCGTTGGTTTCCGATGGTGGACGAGGTGAATCTTTTCTCATCGCGACAAGTCGTTCAGTATAGAACTCTCCACGATGAGTTTCAGTAACCGGCGTGTGACGTATTACTACCGTATCAACAATGGCGATTGGATTGCGTTGGAGTACGGGCAGAACCGTATATCCTTTATCAATATGGAAACAGGTACCTATCGTATACGTATGAAGGCCGGGCATACGGGGAGTCGTCCAGTGAAGAACTGACGGTGATGGTGCATCCTGTATGGTACTTGTCTACGCTGGCCGTTATGGTCTATTTCGTGTTGCTTCTTTTTATCTTTTATGTGGTACTTTTGCAAGTCAAAGGAACATTTCAAGGCCAAACGGATTCTTGAAAAGCATCGTCAGGTGGAAGAACTGAATGAAGCACGTATTCAGTTTTTATGAACATCAGTCATGAAATACGTACCCCGATGACGCTTATTCTCAGTCCGCTTATGAAGTTGATGAAGTCGGACAAAGATGAAACGCATCAACGCAGTTATTCGCTCATATATCAGAATTCCCAGCGTATTCTCCGGTTGATCAATCAATTAATGGATGCGCGTAAGATAGAAAGGGACAGTTCCGATTGAAGTATCATAAAGTAGAGATGGTAGGTTTCGTCAATAATCTCTATGAGTTGTTTGAGACCACGGCGCATAATCGTGGCATTACGTTCACCTTTGTACATGATATGGAACGAATGGACGTTTGTGTAGATCCGCAAAACTTTGACAAGGTGGTGATGAACCTGCTTTCGAATGCGTTTAAGTTCCTCCCGATGGTGGTGTGGTCACCATCGAGTTGAAAGACGTGAGCGGTGACATACCCGGTGAACGGGATTTCAGGCTTTCGGTGACGGACAGTGGTGTGGGCATTCCCCGACCTGGAGAAGAGCCGGGTGTTCGAGCGTTTCTATTCAGGCAAATGGGGCGGAGATTATGTCGGTACCGGTATCGGATTGAATCTGACGAAATTGTTGGTAGAGCTGCATGAGGGGCGTATTTGGGCGGAAAACAATCCCGAAGGCCAGGGTACGCGTTTCATCGTGCAGATGCCTCAGGCGTTGGAGCTGCTGGAGGATATTTCGGATGACAAGATGCCTCAAGCTGTTTATTCCGCGCCCTTGGAGGCGGAGCATGTGGCAGAGACGGTAGCCGAATTGCCGGAAGAAAAGAAAGGAGGAAGTAAGCACGGACGTATATTGGTCGTGGAGGACGAGACGACGATACGGCGTTATCTGCATGGTGAGTTTACCGGGGGAATATCATGTCAGTGAATGCAGTAACGGGCAGGAGGCATGGGACTACATTGTTCAGAACGTAGAGAAAGTGGATTTGGTCGTAAGCGATGTCATGATGCCGGTAATGGACGGTATTACGCTTTGCCGCAAAATCAAGGGGAGTTTCAATACGAACCATATTCCTGTGATTCTGTTGACGGCTAAAAGCGAAGATGCCGACCGTCTGGAAGGATTGTCCACAGGAGCTGATGCCTATATGTCTAAAGCCTTTTAATATTGACATTTTGCGGCAGACCGCAGAGAACTTATTGAAAAATAAACGAAGATTACAGGGTAAATACGGTGTAGCCCTACAGGAAGAGAAAAATGGATAAAATAGAATTGGTGTCTCGAACGACCAGATGATGGAACGAGTGATGAAGGTGATTAACGAGAATATTTCCAGTCCGGATTTGAGTGTGGAGTTCATTGCCGATAAAATAGGTATCAGCCGGGTTCATTTCCACCGCAGGCTGAAAGATGCCACAGGATTGACTCCACGCGACTTCGTTCGGAATATCCGTCTTTCGCAGGCGGCTAAACTTTTGGCCGGGAAGAATTTCGATATTACCGATGTGGCTATCGCTACGGGCTTCAGGTCTGTATCTACATTCTCTACGTGCTTTAAAGGATACTTCGGCATGACGCCTACCGAATATGCCCGTAAGAATGCCAAGACGGCAGAAGAGTAATATCCGTATATTGGTTACAAAATAGCAAAAATCCGTTACGCAGGAATAAACAAGAAAGGTTTGTTCCTGCGTAATTTTTGGCAGTCATTCCTGCCAACCCGTAATCCAAGTTTTACTGGTCGGCGTAGAGGTTAGGGATGCTGTATGGTAAAAAAGAATCAGAATAAGTCTTTTCATATAATGTTAGTTAGATTTAGAATGCGGAGTGCGCTGGGAAGTGATTTCCGGCGCATTTTTTTGTGTATATGGAAGAAATGAGAGTATTTTGTTACTTTATCGCAAAAGTATGATACATACAAAGAACTTAAAAACGGGCTTTTAGTGTAATTTTGCAAAGAAACAAATAGATATAAGTAATGAAAAGTAATGCCGTGAAAATTATACTCTGTACATTCTTCTTTATTGGGGGGATGATGTTTGCACGGGCTATGCAAGTGGATTATATTTCTTTTAAGCCGTCTGTAGGGGCTTTCAGTCTTTCTGCCGATGGCCGGGTTGCTACGATCTGTGTGGATACGGCAGATTATAAAGGAGTACGGCTTGCGGCTCGTAATTTGGGTACGGATATCGGAAGAGTGACCGGTACGGCGGCTGATGTCAGTCTGTCTTTGTCCTCAGAACGGGGAGCGGTGGTAGTCGGAACGATCGGTAGGAATAGGCAAATTGATGAATGGGCGAAGCAAGGGAAACTTGACGTGTCGGCCATTGAAGGAAAATGGGAAAGTTATTTGATACAGACGGTAGACGGAAATCTCGTGATAGCTGGGAGCGATAAGCGTGGTACTATTTTCGGCATATACGACCTGTCGGAAAAGATCGGTGTCGCCGTGGCATTATTTTGCCGACGTACCGGCACAACGGCATGCAGCATTGTATGTGAAACCGGGACGTTATGTGCAAGATTCTCCCAAAGTGAAATATCGTGGTATTTTCTTGAACGATGAATGGCCGAGCCTTGGGGGATGGGCTTCCAAAAAGTTCGGTGGGTTCAACAGCCGTTTTTATGCACACGTGTTCGAACTGTTGCTCCGGTTGAAAGCCAACTATATGTGGCCGGCCATGTGGGCCAGTTCGTTTTATGAGGATGACCCGGCGAACGGGCAGTTGGCAGACGATATGGGTATCGTGATGGGTACTTCGCATCATGAACCGATGATGCGTCCGCATAAAGATTATACCAAACGTCGGAAGGAGGTCGGTCCTTGGAATTATGCTACGAATAAGGAGGGTATAGATTCTTTCTTCATCGAAGGGGCGGAACGAAGTCGTAAGTACGAGAGCATTGTGACCATCGGGATGCGCGGTGATGGAGATGTAGCCATGGGAGGCGGCACGGATGAGGAGAATATGGCTGTGTTGTCGGATGTCATTAAAGGACAACGTGAAATACTCGGACGGGTACATGGAAAAGACCCGGCCGAAATACCGCAACTTTGGGCTGTGTTTACAGAGGTGCAACGGTATTATGACAAAGGTTTCAAGGTGCCTGATGACGTGATGCTGCTTTTCTGTGATAACAACTGGGGATATATCCGTAGGGTAGGACCTTGGCAGGAACAGCGGCGTAAAGGAGGTATGGGATTGTACTACCACGTCGATATGAACGGCGGACCGTGGAACGACCGGTGGATTAATACCACAACCATACCCAAGTTGCGCGAACAGTTCAATTTAGCTTACCAATCGGGAATAGATGACTTGTGGGTTGTGAATGTAGGAGACCTGAAACCCAAGGAATTGCCTATTGATTTTATTATGCGTTATGCCTGGAATCCTGATGCGATACAGGCCGATGAGACGAGATGATTACCTGCGGCAGTGGGCGCAGCAAAATTTTCGGGGAAGCACATGCGGAGGCAATTTCAGGGTTGGTGGCCCGTTATTCCAAATATAATCTGTGGCGGAAACCTGAAGTGCAGTCTACGAATATATTCAGTGTGGTAAACCATTGCGAGGCCGACCGTGTGACGGATTTGTGGCGTACGTTAGCCCACGAAGCCGACTCGGTGGGACAACTCATGCCTCAAGCATATAAGGATGCTTACTATCAGTTGGTGCTTTATCCGGTCAAAGCTTCGGCCGGAGTGGCGGAAATCTATTTGGCCGCAGCAAAAACCGGCTTTATGCACGGCAGGGACGCGTGACGGCGAACGATTATGCGCGGCGAGTAGAGGAATTGTATACGGTTGATACAGTCATGACCGCCTATTATAATAAGGTGTTGGCCGGAGGTAAGTGGGAGAAGATGATGAGCGACATTCATTTGGGATATACCAAATGGTCTATGCCTAAAAGAGATTCCGTTCCGCAGGTGGTGCGTGTGGAGCCTTTGTCAAAGCCTACGATGGGTGTGGCTGTGGAAGGTTGCGAAACGCTATCGCCGGAAGGAGAATTGGAACTCCCCGTTTTTGATAATTTCGAGAATCGCAAGTATTACATCGACATCTTCAATCGGGGGAACGGGGACATTCGATTTTAAGGTCAAGACAGACGAACCTTGGATGGACGTGAGTCTCCGAAAAGGGAAGGTGGAGACGGAATCCCGTATTTGGGTCGGTATAGATTGGACGAAATTGAAGGCTGGAGAGACGGAAGGTATACTTTATATTTGTAGGGAAAGGGAACGTGTGCCGATAAGGCTTCATGTCGTGAAAGCTGACTTGCCGGTTCAAGTGGAAGGACATTGGTTCGGAAATGCTTGTGGAAATGAGTTTTCCGTTCCCGCATGGCAGTTCAATGCCTGCCACCCCGGACGATATGCAAAGTGGACTTTCCTGCTCGATTTAGGACGTGGAGAGGGATGTATGGGATTGTCTCCGGTCACGGCACCGTCGGCTACTTCTTTCGAAGACGCTCCGTGTCTGGAATATCAAGTGTATTTCCCGAAGACGGGGACACAGACCGTTTGTCTCGGTGTCCTTCCCACGCAGGATGTGATGCCCGAACGGGGGCTGCGATTGGCTTTTGGTTTGGATGGGGTATAGTCCGTACGTTGGATGCCCGTCAGGGGTTCGTAGACACATTCAGTGAATATACCCCGAAGAACTTGAAAAAATCCCCGAAACTCAAAACCGCTTCCACCGCGTAATAAAACATTGAAACTGATCAATGGGGATGGTTTCTGCCGCAATGAAATCTTCGACAATTTGCGTTGGCTCACAGCGGAGTTTGAGGTGGAAAAGCCGGGATTACATACGTTCAAGGTATATATGGTCGATCCGGAAATCGTATTGGAACAGCTTGTGTTTAACCCGGATAATGCACACCTGAGTTATTTCGGTGCACCGTCGGTCAGACATTAGTGTTTGAAAAGGTGGGAAACGTATATGTTATGTGGAAATCAAAAGTTATGAACTAATAAGAACGAGATATGAAAAGAGGAAAATGGAATTCGAGAATAGTGTGGGCCTTTGTTTGGGGAACCATTATCGTTTGTGGGACGCAAAACTCGTGGTCGCAAACCGCGATAAGTTCTATTTATAATGTGCCGATGGCAGAATATCCGAAAGTGGACGAGCAACGACGGGCACTCTTTCGTTTGTATGCTCCTGAGGCTTATGACGTGAAAGCAGATATCTGTGGAAAGAAATACCCTATGACGAAAGACAACAACGGGATGTGGACGGTAACGACCGACCCGTTGGTGGTGGGTTTCCACTATTACTTTTTCATTGTAGATGGGGTACAGGTAACCGATCCGGCTTCCGATTGTTTTTACGGGTGCGGACGTATGGCCAGTGGAATAGAGGTTCCGGAATCCCCAGAAGAGGCGGCATATTATACTTTTAACAAATCCATTGCCCATGGGCAGGTGCGTGAGTGCCAGTACTATTCCGAAGTGGAAGGGCAAGTGCGTCGTTGTTTTGTCTATACCCCGGTGGAATATGAGACTTCACCGAAAAGTAAATATCTGGTACTTTATTTACAACATGGTATGGGTGAAGATGAACGCGGGTGGCACGAACAAGGGCACATGGCCAATATTCTGGACGGGCAGATAGCAAGCGGGAAATGCAAACCTATGATTGTGGTAATGGATTACGGTGATTGCGGATACATTCACGGGACAAAAAAAAGGAGAGACACGTGATGAGTTCGGTGCTTCTTTTGGTAATATCCTTTGAGAGACATTATACCGTTGGTGGAGAAGACGTTTCGTGTAAAACAGACCGTGCCCATCGTGCGATGGCCGGACTTTCGTGGGGAGGGCACCAGACTTTCCAAATCACGTTGACCCATTTGGATCAGTTCGCACATATCGGGGCTTTTAGCGGAGCTATCCTGATGGCACCGGGACAAAATATAACAGATGTGTATGGTGGAGTTTTTTCTGATGCTGATAAGTTCAATAAGCAGGTGCATACACTTTTCTTGGGACAAGGTACGGAAGAGGGTATGGGGTGCGATCGTATGAGTCAATCACTTAAAGAGGCCGGTATAAACCATGTATATTATGCCTCCCGGTACACATCATGAATGGCTGACGTGGAGACGTTGCCTGAATGAGTTCCTCCCTTTGTTGTTCAAGCAGTGAGGAGATGGAAGAAATTTATAGAAGAAGTTATAGAAGGTTGAATGAAAAAATAAGAAGATCACGAGATGAATACAAGGAGATGTTTGATTTTAGGTGGAGCCCTAATGATTTCGCTTTGGGGCTACGGGCAAAGGCAATCTGCAAAAACTTTTTTTTGAGATGAAAGGCAATCCTGTCATTACAGATAAGTTTACGGCCGATCCGGCTCCATTGATCCATGACGGAACCCTATACCTTTTACGTGGACACGACGAGGCGCGTGATGGAGAAATGTTCAATATCACGGAATGGTTGTGCTATTCCACGAAAGACATGAAGACGTGGACCGACCATGGGACAGTGTTGAAGCCTACAGATTTCTCGTGGGCCGTGGGCGAGGCTTGGGCTTCGCAAGTAGTGGAGAAAGACGGTAAGTTCTATTATTATACCACAGCACAGGCCGGCGATCCTTATCCCGGTAAGGCAATAGGTGTGGCAGTGGGCGATACTCCGACCGGACCTTTTAAGGATGCCATCGGTAAGCCGTTGATTACGGATGCCATGACACCGAATGGGAAAAAGAGGTTGGTGGAATGACATTGACCCTACGGTTTTCATTGATGATGAGGGAACACCTTGGTTAAGTTGGGGAAACGGCACGTGTTTTTTAGTCAAACTTAAACCTAATATGACGGAGCTGGAGGGGGAGATACAGGTGCTTGATTTGCCTCATTACGTGGAAGGTCCTTGGTTGCATAATGGGGAGATTTATATTATCTGACTTATGCTTCGATGGGAAAGGGGCGTGAGATGATGCACTATGCCACGGCGGAATCTATCGGCGGGACATGGACTTACCGTGGTGCTTTGACAGGAATGGCGGAGAACAGTTTCACGATACATCCCGGAATCGTGGAGTTTAAAGGGCAATGGTATCTGTTCTACCATAATGCCTCGCTTGTGATCGGCAATCAGGCCGGAGCCACAGGTCGCAGGAGTGTTTTGTGTGGACTATCTTTACTATATGCCGGATGGTTCCATGGCGTACGTGGAACAGACGGAGGACAGATGACGCAACCTCCCAAAAACGGCTGGACGAAGTATCTCTGATGGTCAATCCTTATCCGGAGGAACCGAAAGAGGTAAAGAAGTATGCAGTAAAACGCCGACGGTGCGGTAAAGTAATCTTTATACGATGAAATGATGAAGAAAATGGAAGTTGGAAAAAAATTGTTGGCCTTGTCTTTTGGGTTGGTTTTCTATGGCTTTGTCTGCACAAAATCCGATAGTGCAGACGCATTATACGGCCGACCCGGCACCGATGGTGTACCGGGACACCTTATATTTATATGTGGTGTGACGAAAGGATGCTCCCCGGAATGCCTACCTGATGCGGGAGTATCGCTTGTACACGACTACGGATATGGTAAACTGGACCGACCACGGTGCGGTGCTCCGTACGAGTGCTTTCGATTGGTCGGCGGGAGATGCCAGTGCGGCACAGTGTATCGAGCGGAATGGCAAGTTCTATTGGTATATTTCTTCGCAGAACAAGTTCAAGCCCGGCTCGTCCATTGGCGTGGCCGTTGGCGATACCCCTACGGTCCTTTTAAAGATGCTTTGGGACGTGCGTTGGTGACGAACGACATGACGACATACGCCAAACACAGTTGGGGGATGACCTCGACCCGTCCGTGTTTGTGGATAAGGATGGACAAGCATGGTTATATTGGGGAAATGGCGTGTGTTACCGAGTCAAGTTGAAAGACGACATGGTGTCGTTGGATGGAGAAATCGAGGCCATCGACCGGAAGGACGCTTCGTCTTTTTCAGGAGGCTTTACGGAAGCACCATGGATTTATAAGAGGCAGGGGCATTATTATTTGGTTTACGCTTCAGGATTTCCCGAATCCATCCATTATTCCACGGCGAAGTCTGCCGGAGGAAAATGGACGGCACAAGGTGTGGTCATGCCGACGGAGAAAGGAAAGCAACACTAACCATCCGGGCATCGTGGATTTCAAGGGGCATTCTTACTTTTTCTATCATAATGATGCCTTGCCCGGAGGGCACAGCTATTGCCGTTCGGTGTGTGGAAGAGTTTGTTTACGGTTCTGACGGGACGATTCCGGAATTGTACATGACGCGTGAGGGGGTGAAGCAGGGTGTGGGTACATTGAGCCCCTACCGCTGTACGGAAGCCGAGACTATTGCGTGGTCGGAAGGGGTGACTTCTGCTGTTTCGGCAAAGAGGGGGTATATATCACCGGGATACATGACGAGATTACATCAAGGTGCGCGACGTGGATTTCGGTGAAACCGGGCCAAAGAGGTTTGTGGCAGCCGCTTCAAGCCGTTATCACGGTGGTGAGATGGAATTACGCATAGACGGACGCGATGGAGAAGTGATAGGTACGTTGCGCATTCCTTATACCGGAGAATGGGAGAATTGGGGAGAATTTGCTACGGATGTGAAAAGCGTAACGGGAGTACACGATTTGTATTTCGTGTGTAAAGGGAAAAAGCCCCATGAATTGTTTAATTTGATTATTGGTGTTTTTAAATGAAAAGAACGATATGAAAATAGGTAAGTTAAGGTATTGTATCGGGGGGATTGGTTGGGTTGCCGATGGTGTTGGCGGCACAGAACCCCATTGTGCAGACCATGTACACTGCCGACCCGGTCCGATGGTATACGACGGCAAGTTGTTTTTGTACACCAGTCACGATGAAGATGCATCCACCTGGTTTGTTATGAACGACTGGAAACTATACACCACTACCGACATGGTGAACTGGACCGACCACGGGGCAGTGTTGTCCTATGAGACTTTCTCATGGGCAAAAGGAGACGCTTGGGCCATGCAATGCGTGGAACGACGGAAAGTTTTACGCTTACGTTCCCGTGACGATGAAGTCGGGTGGCGGTGCCATCGGTGTGGCCGTGGCGGACAGCCCTTATGGTCCGTTCCACGATCCGTTGGGCAAGCCGTTGGCTCAGAGCAAACGGGGAGACATCGACCCAACGGTCTTCATCGACGACGACGGGCAGGCTTATCTGTATTGGGGAATCCGTTCTGTTATTATGTGAAACTGAATGAAGACATGATTTCCTACAGTGGTGATATCGTCCGTGTCCCGATGACCGAGGAGGCATTCGGCAAGCGTGAGGGCAATGTGGCCGAGCGTCCTACGTTGTACGAAGAAGGGCCATGGCTTTACAAACGCAAGGACTTGTATTATTTGCTGTGGGCCGGAGGACCCATATCGGAGCATCTCGGTTATTCCACGAGCAAAAGCCCGACAGGTCCGTGGAAGTACGGTGGTGTGTTGATGCCTACCGAGGGGCGGAGCTTTACCAACCATCCTGGCATGGTGGACTATAAAGGGAATACTTACCTGTTCTATCACAACGGAGCTTTGCCCGGTGGCGGAGGTTTTACCCGTTCGGTATGTGTGGAACAGGCGGAATTCAATAAAGACGGTTCGATTGTTCCGCTGAAAATGACTGCCGGGATAGAGAAGGGTTTGGAGACGCTGAATCCTTTCCGCAAGACGGAGGCGGAAACCATCGCTTTTTTCCGAATGGATGAAAGCATCCCAGAACGAGGAAGTCGGTGTGTTTGTCAATGCCATGAAGGACGGGGCTTATATTAAAGTGAGGGACGTGGATTTCCGCGAAGAGGGTGCTTCCACATCACGGCCCGTGTGGGCACGACGCACAACGGCGGTGTGACGATGGAAGTGCGTGCCGACAGTCGGGAAGGGCGGTTGTTGGCCACGTTGAAAGTGCCTATGACCGGAGGGGATAACCGTTGGGTATTGGTTTCTTCCGAAATAGAGCGAATTACCGGGGTACATGATTTGTATTTCATTTGCAAAGGCAACCAACCCGGAAGGTTGATGTACTTCGATTATTGGATGTTTTCAAAATAATAGTTTTATACCTTAATATATATAGGAGGATGAATGATGATACAAAATAAAATATGGAGATGGCCGTTGGCATGCGCCTTGGCATTTTCTGCTGCGGCTTGGAGCGAGGCGGTGTCTTTGGAAAGGAACCAAGCCGAAGTGCAGGCTGTAACGTTTAAGAATCCGGTGGTCTGGGCTGATGTGCCCCGACCCCGATGTGATTCTGTGGGTGATTATTTTTATATGGTGAGCACGACCATGCACCTGATGCCTGGTGCGCCGGTGATGCGTTCCAGAGATTTGGTGAATTGGGAAACGGTAAGCTATCTTTTCGATGAACTGCATGAAACACCGAAGTACGATATGGAGGAAGGTACAGTGTATGGCCGGGGACAATGGGCGACTTCCATACGTTATCATGACGGTAAGTTTTATGCTTTGTTTTCTCCCAATGACGTACCTTACCGTTCCTTTGTATATACAACGGACGACCCGGCTAAAGGGTGGACTTTGCACAGTCGCATGAAGCATTTCCATGATGCTTCATTGTTTTTCGACGATGACGGACGAGTGTATGTTTTTTATGGTACTGGGCAGCTCACGGAGTTGGGAAGCAGACTTGTCCGGTGTGAAAGAAGGTGGGGTGGATATGACCTTGCAGGTTCGCGATGAGGAAGAGAAAGGTTTGCTGGAAGGTAGCCGCGTAATCAAACATGACGGGAAATATTATCTCCTGATGATTTCTTGGCCCAATGGTGGTAAACGCCGTCAATTATGTTATCGGGCTGATAAGATTACCGGACCATACGAAAAGAAGGTCATTCTGTGCGATAATTTTGCCGGTTTCCCCTATGTGGGACAGGGAACGATTGTGGACGATGCCAAGGGGAATTGGTATGGTGTGATTTTTCCAAGACCGGGGCGGCGTAGGACGTGTGCTGACATTGTCTCCCTGTCATTGGATAGACGGTTGGCCTATGTTGGGTGATGAAGACGGGCGGGTACCCGAAACGATGGAAGTTCCAGTGAAAGGAGGACCGGTCATCCCCTTGGTCGTAGGCGATGAGTTCGACGGGGATAAGCTGAAGATGGAGTGGCAGTGGAACCACAACCCCGTGGATGAGGCTTGGACACTGAAAGAACACAAAGGATTCCTACGTTTGAAAACCAATAAGGTCGTGTCTAATCTGTATGAGGCCCGTAATACGCTTACCCAAAGGATGGAAGGGCCGGAATGTAGTGGAAGTCTTGCATTGGAGGTCGGTGGAATGAAGGACGGCGACCGTGCCGGTTTGGCTGCATTCAACGGACACTCCGGTATTCTTACGGTAGAGAAAGAAGGGAAAGATTTGTTCTTGGTGATGAGTGAGGAAGTCGTTTCGTTGACGGATAAGGAGAAGAAAGTCAATGGGGTAGAACGTAAAGAATGCGCCCGAGTGAAGCTTCCCCGTACAAAGAAAGTGTATCTGCGTGTCGATGCGGATTTCCGTTTGAAACGGGATATAGCAGAGTTTTATTACAGCATGGACGGCAAGGATTGGACGAAGATCGGTTCGGATTTCAGAATGCTTTTCGATTACCGGAAGCTTTTTATGGGTACGAAGTTCGGGATATTCAATTATGCTACGAAGTCGGCTGAAGGTTACGTGGATGTAGACTATTTCCGGTATGAAAAAGCCGAAAAGTGAAAATCGCGATTAAGCGAGCGCAGAGGAAAGCTTGCTTGCCTCTGCTGAGCGGGAGCGATTTATGCAAAAAGTTAGTGAGATTGAAGAATAACATGGCAGAAAAAGAAACAGAACGATGAAAAGATAATATTAGGTATTTGTATGATGTGCGTTTCCGTGGGAGGATGGGCGCAAAAGGATGGCGGAAAACCCGATCCGGATTTTTATGTCTTCCTCTGTTTTGGACAGTCGAACATGGAGGGAATGCACGTGCCGAAATCCGGGATATGAACGGAGTGGACGAACGTTTCCGCATGATGGCTGCGGTGGACGATGCCGGACGGAAACGCGAGAAGGGACATTGGTATACGGCTGTACCGCCGCTTTGCCGTGCCAATACGCGACTTACTCCGGTCGATTATTTCGGGCGTACATTGGTGGCCACTTTGCCGAAAAATGTCCGTGTCGGAGTCATCAACGTGGCCATTGGCGGTTGCCATATCGAGACGTTTATGAAAGACAGCATATCCGGTTATGTGGCTCATCGTGCACCGGACTGGATGAAAGCGCCGTTGAAGGCATACGCCAATAATCCGTATGAGCACCTTGTGGAAATAGCACGGTTGGCTCAAAAGGATGGCGTGATAAAAGGCATCTTGGTTCATCAGGGCGAATCAATACCGGCGATAAGGCATGGCCGGAGAAGGTGAAGATGGTCTATGAAAGTCTGTTGAAAGACCTCGGACTCAAGGCGAAGGACGTACCTTTATTGGCGGGGAAGTAGTGCATGCCGACCAAGGCGGTGTGTGCGCTTCGATGAATAATATCATCCGGACGCTTCCGCAAGTGATTCCGACAGCGGATGTGGTATCCTCTGCCGGATGTACGTGCGCTACGGATTCGTTGCATTTCGATGCGGCCGGCTACCGTGAGTTGGGACGGCGTTATGCCGAGAAAATGTTATTCCTTTTAGGGAAGAATAGCCGTTAAAAATTGGAACTATATGCAAATGAACAAACTTTTTAGGAACTTGCCTGCTCTGTGCTTGGGCATGGGGACAGCAGGCGAACGCGCAAGAGAGCATCAAGGTAGGCGACACGACCCGTAACATGATTACATACGCTCCCCGAAGGGCTGCCTTACAATCCGCCTTTAGTCATTTCACTGCACGGACTGAACCAGGATGCCAACTATCAGAAAGGGCAGGCAAATTGGGAGGCCGTGGCTGATACGGCCAAGTTCGTGGTGGTCTATCCCAATGGAGTCAACAAGGCTTGGGACATATCCGGCGATACGGATATAAAGTTTTTGGAGACGATTATCGACACGATGTACAACCGCTACCACGTGAACCGCAACCGGGTGTACCTGTCCGGCTTTTCCATGGGCGGCATGATGACCTACCACGCCATGGCGAAGATGGGCGATAAGATAGCCGCCTTCGGCCCGGTGAGCGGCATCCCCGTGGATTACCGTGAGCCTTCGGGCACGCGCCCCGTGCCCATCATCCATACGCATGGCACGGCAGACAACGTGGTGTACTACGAAGGGGATGCCACTCATCCCGCCGGCGGGTACGGGAGCATTCCCGAGTATGTGAAGAAATGGGCCGCCTTTGACGGTTGCGACCTGACACCGGAAGTCATCAAGCCTTATCCGGCCAGCAAGCCCGGGTCGGCGGCCACTTATACCCGGTATGCCGGTGGGAAAGACGGTGTGGAGGTCGTGCTTATTTCGATAGAGGGCAAAGGGCATTGGCATTCCAACGACCCGGTCAGCGTCATGACGACGGAAGAAATCTGGAACTTCTGCAAACGCTATTCGTTGGGTCCCGGGGAACCGGAACCTCCCACGTTGGTGTCGGCCGAGCCGGAGAACCGTTCTTTTGACTTGCCTTCGCAGGATTTGGTCTTCGTGTTCACTTTCGATGAAGCGGTAGATGGTGGGAAGGCCAAGGTACTCCTTTCCGGCGAAGGCGCGGAGTATCCGCTTGAACCGGTCGAAACGGGCTTCAGCGAACGTTTGGCTTTCCGGTTGCCGGACGGTGCGCGTTTGGCTGACGGGGGACTATGCCCTGAGAGTGGAACATGTCGAAAACGAGGCGGGAGGCGTGTTGGAGTCATGCGTGTTTGCCTATACGATAGGCATGACCGAGGTCGGCGACCGGCTGGCCATCGACTCGTTGCTTTCATGCGCCTGGCGGGAAGAGCAGGTTGCAGTGGGCGGGTATACCCTCCGGCTGGCGGCGGGTGAACGGCCGTGCGGACGGCACGAAGGACGAACAGGAATCGGGGGCTGCCCATACGGGCGGTGCACGGTTGAAATACTTCCCCGAAGGCGGTGATTTCGATGCGGGGTTCTATCTGAGTGCCCGGGACTACGACGTGTGCGACTTCTATTACGGCAGCTACGAAGGCCATCGCCTTCACCTCCTGCCCGGACAGTATGTACTTTCGTTCCAATCCATATATTGGAGTGCGGGTTCGGCGGAGGGTAAGGCCACTTTGACGTGCAAGTGACCGACGGGGTCGGGAATGCCGTATGGTCGCGGGACGGATTGCTTTCTTCCGGCTGCATGAATGAAGTGTCTACGGAAAAAGTGGAAGGTGCCAAGCCGCATGAATATGTGTTTTCCATCAAGGACGAGGGCGATTACGAATTGCATTTCACCATGTCGCAAGGTTGGAACTCCGTGATTCTTGGTGGTGTGACCCTGACCACGCAACCTTCCGTGGCCGATGTGTACAAAGGAGGTTTCCTGCGCCTCATGAAAGAAGCCGCGCAAGGGTATGAGGCCACGGCGGACGGGCGTTATGCCGCTTCGGAAGATTTGCGCGCGGCTTTGGGTGCCGTGTTGGAACAATACGAAGGTTTTGCCTCCACGGCCCCCTCGGCATGAAGCGGCCATCGAGGCGGTGGAAGCCGCGTGGCGGCCCTTGGCCGAGCGCAAGGAAAGCGTGGACTTGTACACAGAGGCCATGGAAACGGCGCAAGATACCTTGTCCGAATGGGAGAAGAACGGTTTCGACTTGACGGTGCAGGCTTATCTGGATCTGAAGGAAGCCGTGCAGGCTTATGCCCCCGACCGCATGGACATGACCGACAACCAACGGATGAGGGATGCGGCGGAAAGCCTGGCCGTATACGTGCAGGCGTTGCAGGAAGTGCCCGCGTTAGTGGGCGGTGTCGTCATGCCGGACAGCCCGGTGGACGTGGAATGTTATGATTTGGGCGGGCGCAAGGTCAAGCCCGGATACCGGGGAGTGGCCGTCGTGCGCGAGCTTTATCGCGACGGCAGTGCCAAGACGTACAAAAAGATACGGGGAACCGTTGCCCGTTAGGCGCGAAGGCATGTCTTTGTGATGGTATTAAGAAACATAGAAAAGATTCAAGTACGATGAAAAAAGAATTTATTAGGGGTGCTGCTCCTCTTATGTAGTAGTGTGGCATGGGCCGGAGAACTGAAACTCTGGTACAGCAAGTCTGCTAAGGATTGGACGGAGGCTTTGCCCGTGGGTAATTCCAGATTGGGAGCTATGGTGTATGGTGGCACGGGACGCGAAGAATTGCAGTTGAACGAAGAGACGTTCTGGGCGGGTGCCCCTTACGACAATAATAACACAAACGCGCTGTACGTCTTGCCGGTGGTGCGGAATCTGATATTTCAGGGAAAGACACGCGAAGCCCAACGGTTGGTCGATGCCAATTTCTTGGCACGCAAGGACGGTATGAGTTATCTGACGATGGGAAGTCTTTTCTTGGATTTCCCGGGACATGAGGAGGCTACGGACTTTTACCGCGACTTGAACATAGAGGATGCCACGGCTACCACCCGTTACAAGGTAGATGGCGTGACTTATACCCGCAGGGTGTTTGCCTCTTTCACGGACAGCGTGATTGTGGTGCGCCTGCAGGCCGACAAAGCCGGAGCTTTGGCTTTCACGGTGGGCTACGATGCTCCTTTGAAGCACGAAGTCAATGTCGAGGGTGACCTGCTTACCATCACTTGTAAGGGAAAAGACCAAGAAGGCGTAAAGGCTGCTTTGCGTGCCGAGTGCCGTGTGAAAGTGGTCAGTGACGGCCAGACGATCACCGAGGGAAAAATTTGAAGGTGACTGGTGCCACGGAAGCCACGCTTTATCTGTCGGCTGCTACGATTTACGTGAACTATCACGATGTGAGCGGGTATGCGGCTGTCCGTGCCGACCGTTGTTTACAGCGTGCCGTCCAGATACCTTATAAAAAGCTTTGGAAAACCATGTGGCTTATTACCGAAAGTTATTCGGGCGGGTGCAGTTGGACTTGGGTGAGACGGCAGCTGCGTCGAAAGAGACGACGTTGCGTATCCGGGACTTCTGTCAAGGAAACGACCCGTCGTTGGCTACCCTTTTGTTCCAATACGGCCGTTATTTGTTGATTTCCTCCTCACAGCCCGGTGGACAACCTGCCAATCTGCAAGGCATCTGGAATCGCAGTACGAATGCCCCTTGGGACAGCAAATATACCATCAATATCAATACCGAGATGAACTACTGGCTAGCCGAAGTGGCTAACTTGGAGTGAGATGCACCAGCCTTTGTTCTCCATGTTGGAAGACTTGTCCGTGACAGGAGCGAAAACGGCGCGTGAAATGTATGGTTGCGGGGGCTGGGTGGCTCACCATAACACCGACCTTTGGCGTATCTGCGGCGTGGTGGATTTTGCGGCGGCTGGTATGTGGCCGAGCGGAGGTGCATGGTTGGCCCAGCATCTGTGGCAACACTACCTGTTCACTGCGGATAAAGATTTCCTGAAAGCCTATTATCCGGTATTGAAAGGTACGGCCCGTTGTCTTTTTGGATTTCCTCGTCGAACATCCTTCCTACAAGTGGTGGGTGGTGGCTCCTTCAGTGTCGCCCGAGCACGGTCCGGTCACGGCAGGTTGCACCATGGACAACCAAATCGTGTTCGATGCCCTACGCAACACATTGCTGGCTTCTGAGATTGTGGGCGATGATGCCGCTTTTCGCGATTCTCTGGCGCAGATGCTCGACAAGCTGCCTCCCATGCAAGTCGGGCGGCACGGCCAGTTGCAAGAATGGCTTCAGGATGTGGATGACCCGAAGGATGAGCATCGCCATATTTCCCATCTTTACGGCCTTTATCCCAGTAATCAGGTTTCTCCGTTCTTGCACCCCGAACTTTTTTCGGGCTGCCCGTACCACATTGGAACAGCGTGGAGACAAGGCTACCGGGTGGAGCATCGGTTGGAAAATCAACTTCTGGGCACGCATGTTGGACGGTAATCATGCCTATCGTTTGATAAGCAACATGCTTCAGTTGCTGCCCAGTGATGCCGTAGCGAATGAATATCCCTGAAGGGCGCACCTATCCCAATATGTTCGATGCCCATCCACCTTTCCAAATCGACGGAAACTTCGGAGCGGCTGCCGGCATTGCCGAAATGCTGTTGCAAAGCCACGACGGGGCGGTGCATCTGTTACCGGCCTTGCCCGATGTGTGGAAAGAAGGCAGCGTGAAAGGTTTGCGGGCACGTGGAGGTTACGAAGTGGATATGGAGTGGGCGGATGGCCGTCTGTCTGAGGCTACCGTACGTTCCACCGTGGGCGGCACGCTTCGCCTGCGTTCCTATGTGCCTTTGAAGGGTAAGGGTTTGCGGAAGGCATCAGGCGCATGTCCTAACGAAATGTTGGCACCGGCCGACATCAAAGAACCCTTGTTCTCTTCCGAGTTGAAAGACCGTCCGCAAGTGTCCGTGCCCGAGGTGTATGAATATGATGTGCAGACCCGGCCCGGAAAAACTTATAAATTCCGTGCCGGATAAGGTACGGAATGGATGTTTGTTTGTAAAAGGTTTGTCTGTGCCGGATGAGTGTCCTGAGATTGATTTTTCATTCGCCTGAGATTGAAAAAATCGTTCTCAGCCGAATGATAAATCAATCTCAGGAGAATGAAATGCAGTTTGGCGAACTTTTTCAAATGCTTGGCTATGAGGAACTTATTTTTTTTATGAGGCGAAACCTTTATGTACTTTTATATTCATATAATAAAGTGTAGGGATGAAAAAAGCAATATGGATAGGGTGGTGTTGGCTTTGTGGGGTCGTTTGGGGAGTGCAGGCCATGAATACGGATGGCCGGGAGGTGGTGAATCTGAACCGTGAATGGACATACCAACGGGGCGACCATCCGGGGGCGGAACGGACTGATTATGACGATTCGGCATGGGAGCATATCGGACTGCCTCATTCGTTCAGCATACCTTATTTCATGTGGAAGGATTTCTATACCGGTTACGGTTGGTATCGTAGGACCGTGGTGTTGGATAAGAGAGACTTGAGACGAGAGATCTTTTTAGAGTTCGATGGCGTATTCCAAGTGGCGGAAGTCTATATGAACGGTCGTTTGGCCGGCACGCACGAAGGAGGTTACACCGGTTTCAATGTACGCCTCACGCCCTACGTGAAAGAGGGAAAGAAACAACATTGCCGTAAGGGGTAAACAATCTGTGGCGGGGCGACGTGGCTCCGCGCGGCGGCGAACATGTGTTCAGTGGAGGCATCTACCGCAACGTGCGTTTGGTGAAGAAGCCCTCCGTGCATATTGATTGGTATGGTATGTTTGTGACGACACCTACCTTGGCCGCGCATAAGGGACGTTCGTCATCGGTACGTGTACAGACCGATGTGCGCAATATGGCGGACGAGGAGGACCATACGAATTGAGAGTACAGGTATTGGATGAGAACCGGCGTCGTGGCTGAACGAAAAGGCCCTCCGGCGCGTGCAAGCGCAAAGTCTGGCGCACTTCGACCTGACGACCGATGAAATAGAGGGCGTGGCTTTGTGGCATCCGTCGCATCCTCATCTGTATTCGGTGGTGTGTAGCCTGTACAAAGGGCGTAAATTGGTGGATAGTGAAGAAGTGACGTTCGGTTTCCGTTGGTTTGAGTGGACGGCCGACAAAGGTTTCTTTTTGAACGGGAAGCATTTCTTTTTCCGGGGGGCGAATGTACATCAGGATCATGCTGGATGGGGAGACGCTGTCACTGAGGAAGCCATGCGCCGCGACGTACGGATGATGAAGGAAGTCGGTTTTGACATGATTCGCGGTAGCCATTATCCCCATGCTCCGGCTTTCTCGGACGCTTGTGACCGTGAGGGCATGCTCTTTTGGTCTGAAGTCTCGTTTTGGGGTACGGCCGGTCCGAAAGTGGATGGCGGTTGGACGGCCAGTGCTTATCCCGTGAAGGAACAAGACATCGAGGGATTTGAGCGGAATGTGCTCAGGCAGTTGGAAGAGATGATACGCATTCACCGCAATCACCCTTCTGTGTTCGTATGGAGCATGTGTAACGAACCTTTCTTTACCGACGGGAAGACCATTCCGGGAGTTAAGTCGCTCTTGAAAAAGATGGTAGACACTGCGCATCGGCTTGACCCTACGCGCAAGGCCGCCGTGGGAGGGGCCCAACGGCCGTTGGGAAAAGACCGTATAGACGGGATTGGGGATGTGGCCGGATATAATGGTGACGGAGCGAACATCGCAGACTTCAACAGCCCGGCATTCCCAGCGTGGTGACGGAGTACGGTAGTACGACCGCCGGGCGGCCCGGTAAATATATGGCCGGTTGGGGCGATTTGGGCCGGGACGAAGGTTGGAAAGGCCGTGAGTGGAGAAGCGGACAGGCGATTTGGTGCGGGTTCGACCATGGTAGTATTTTCGGAGAAAACATGGCGCGGATGGGTATCGTGGATTATTTTCGCCTTCCCAAGCGTGCATGGTATTGGTATCGCAATGAATATGGACATGAGGCGCCTCCTGCGTGGCCGCAAGAAGGAGTACCCGCACGTCTCCGTCTGGAAGCTTCGAAAACAACAGGCATTTTGGCCGATGGTACGGATGATGTGCAATTAGTGGTTACGGTGTTGGACCGAGACGGGCGTGAGTTAAGTAATAGTCCGGATGTCACACTTTCCGTGCTTTCGGGGCCGGGAGAGTTCCCGACGGGGCGTTCCATCACTTTTTCTGCCGATAGCGACATACGGATTGCAGACGGTAAGGCAGCCATGGCCTTGCGGGCCTATTATGCCGGACATACGGTAGTGGAGGCATCCTTGTCCGGATTGGAATCGGGCGTGTGCAACTGGAATTTACAGGTGCGCCGGAGTATGAAGAAGGCAAGTCCGTCCAGGTTCTTTCGCGCCCGTATGTACGCTTTGCTACCCATCGTGTGAAGCCTGAACTACAGACTTACGGCCCGAATAGTCCTACTTTTGCCAGTACTTCGGCCGAAGGGTATTCTCCGGGTAGGGCTACCGATGGAAATAATTCCACTTATTGGAAACCGAAAGAAAGCGATGCGGCTCCTTATTTGACATTAGACGTAGAGCGTACGTTGGATTTGTATGGCGTGAGCGTCCTTTTTGCAGAGCATTATGTCGGGACGTTCAAAGTGGAGTTGTCGGCAGATCAAGTGAATTGGGAAATCATGCCGTCGGTCGGGGGAATGGGAAGATGCTTGGTGGAAATCGGCTTGGAAAAGACCGGTGAAGGCTCGTTTTATCCGTTTTTCTTTTCCAGACGGTCCGCAAAGAAAATGTCCGGCTTTAGCTGAAGTGGAAGTGCAAGGAATATTACCGACTTTTTGAAATATTTCCGAAAAAGTCGTATATTCGTGCGTGAAAAGCTATATTCTTATAAATTAACGCTGTAAAATCCAATATTAATAGGAAGTATATATGAATGTATTAAGATCATTATGTTCGGCATCGCTGTTGCTTGTATGGGTCTCGGCGAATGCCCGGATTCCGGTGAAAGTGGAGACTTTCCCGTTGAACGACGTTAGATTGACGCAAAAGTCCGTTCAAGCATGCGGAGGATTTGGACGTCCGTTATTTACTCGGGTTGGATCCCGACCGTCTTTGGCGCCTTATTTGAAAGGTGCAGGATTAGAACCGAAGGCTGATAATTATACCAACTGGGAAAATACGGGTCTGGACGGTCATATCGGGGACATTACGTTTCGGCGCTTTCCTATATGTATGCCGCCACCGGAGACGAAGAAATCAAACAGAGGTTGGACTACATGTTGTCCGAATTGAAACGTGCCCAAGACGCTGCCGGTGACGGTTACTTGTGTGGCGCACCGAACGGACGTAAAATATGGGAAGCTGTGTCTAAAGGGGACATCCAAGCTTCCTCTTTCGGACTGAATGGAGGATGGGTACCGTTGTACAATATCCATAAGACTTATGCCGGTTTGCGGGATGCTTACCTTTTGGCGGGAAGTAAGGAGGCGCGTGACATGTTGGTAAAGTTGACCGACTGGATGATGAATATGACGAAAGACTTGAGCGACGAACAGATACAGGACATGTTGCGCAGCGAGCACGGGGGATTGAACGAAGTGTTTGCCGATGTGGCCGACCTGACGGGAAAGGACAGCTATTTGCAACTGGCCCACCGTTTTTCACACCGTGAGATTCTCGACCCTTTGTTGAAGCACGAAGACCGACTGACAGGCAAACATGCCAATACTCAAATCCCGAAAGTCATCGGCTATAAGCGCATAGCGGATTTGGAAGGAGACCGGGCTTGGGATGATGCGGCACGTTTCTTTTGGGAAACGGTGGTGGAGCGGCGCAGCATCTCTATCGGTGGAAACAGTGTGCGTGAGCATTTTCATCCTTCGGAGGATTTCTCCAGTATGCTGACGAGCGAACAGGGGCCGGAGACCTGTAATACTTATAATATGCTGCGGCTGACCAAAATGTTGTACCAGACCAGCGCGGACGTACATTATATGGACTATTACGAACGGGCGTTGTACAATCACATTTTGTCTACCATAAATCCGGTGCAGGGAGGTTTCGTATATTTTACGCCGATGCGTTCGGGGCATTATCGGGTATATTCCCAACCGCAGACAAGTTTCTGGTGTTGTGTGGGTTCCGGAATGGAAAACCATGCCAAATACGGAGAGATGATTTACGGCCACAGCGAGGATGAACTGTATGTCAACCTGTTTATTCCTTCGGTGTTGCAGTGGGGAAGGTGCGCGTGGAGCAACTCACGGGTTTCCCTTATGAAGAGGCTACCACCCTTCGCCTGTCGTGCGGCAAGGCGAAAAGAGTTCACGGTGAAGTTCCGTGTGCCGGAGTGGTCGGACGCTTCCCGGATGGGGCTGACGGTGAACGGGACGGCTCAACCCGTGTCGGCATCCGGCGGTTATGTGGCGGTAAGCCGCAAATGGGCCGATGGGGACGAAGTGCGGCTGACGTTGCCGATGTCTTTGCGCGTGTCCACTTTGCCCGACGGTTCGGACAATTATTCTTTCATGTACGGTCCAGTGGTATTGGCTTCGCGCATGGGGAGACAGGAACAGGTCGGTTTGTTTGCCGATGACAGCCGTGGAGGCCACATCGCTGCCGGACCGCAGTGGCCTTTGCAGGATATGCCGGTCATCGTGGGTGACAAAGACGACCTTTTGTCCCATATCGAAAAGGTGGAAGGAAAGCCGTTGGAGTTCAAACTTCGTGGGGTGTATCCCGTGCGTTATGAAGGGATGACGTTGGAGCCGTTCAATCGCCTGTATGAATGTCGTTACATGGTGTATTGGCCGGTGATTTCTCCCGATAAACTGAAAGCCCAGCAAGAGGCTCTGGCGCGTTCGGAACGGGAGAAGAACGAACTGGAGGCCGCTACTGCGGATAAGGTCATCTGTGGGGAACAGCAGCCGGAAAGCGATCATTTCATCCGGTCGGAGCTGTCACGTAACGGCAGCCACAACGACCGCCATTGGCGTGACGCTACCGGAAAGGGTTGGTTCTCGTACCGCATGAAAACGAATGGACGTGATGTGTCCCGTTTGCGTGTGGAGTACGAGGGCGGTATGGCTGATACGGACGCTTTGGTTATGGTAGAAGAACGTACGGTCGGTATGATAAGCCCGGCAGGTAGACGAGGAATGAAAACGGTGTATTTCGATTTGCCGGACGAGATGGACGGGAAGGACGTTCTGACCGTCAAAATCACTCCTTCGGAGAAGAAAGCCACTCCTCGCGTGTATGAGGTAAGGCTGATGACGTCAAAGAAGTAGACGTGGCAGGACACGACTTTTCAGCGGAAACGCGATAAATAAAAAACAGCAGGCGGATGCGACCGTCTGCTGTTTTTTGTGAGCCGGGTAACATCCGGCTTGGGGTTTCCTGCAAAAACAATCCTTTTTCTCTTAAACAATCCTACTACCTAAGAACCAATCATTAACCTAATTTCCAATTATGAAACTCCTGAATATCCTGATACCTTCACACAAAGCTACCTGAAAAACCAACATTAACCTAATCATTATATTATGAAACCTATTTCCACTTTTGTGATTGTCTCTACGGCAAAGTTAGGACTTTCTTTTCTTTTTCGTTTTTTGAATATGTCGCAGATATTTTATATTATGAAACCTTACGGTAGATTTTTTTGCAAATGAAACATGAGCAAACAAATGTGTTACACGACGTAAAATCGGGTAGACACAGAAGGTGTATCTTTGAATCATTAAAAACAGGCTACGATAAGCGATATGGTTTTAACATTATAGTGCGATGGATATTTTATTTGAAAAAATGGCGGACATGAGCCGAGGCCTATTGTTTTAGACAGAAGAACAGAAGGACAGAAGAAAGTTACGACAACAAAATTTGTTCTTTTGCTCTTTTGTCTAAAAAAGTGAGTCCGGTGTTTTTGTTCCTCGCCGGTCTGGTAGGAGGCGGCGAAGGATGGGCGGCGGTCAGGCTACCTAAATTGGTGGGCGACCGGATGGTGCTCCAACGGGAAACCGAGTTGAAAATTTGGGGATGGGCGGATCCTGGTGAGAAAGTCACGGTACGTTTCGAGGTACACCTTATTATACAGAAGCCGACGGGACGGGAAATGGCACGTCATGCTGCCTCCGCAACAGCCCGGAGGACCGTTTCTGATGGAAGTGAATGAGAAAGTGATACGCGACGTACTCGTGGGGGATGTCTATCTCTGCGGAGGGCAGTCGAACCAGGAGACACCTATCGAACGTCTGGTGGAGAAGTTTCCGGAGATACCGGTATCGAATAATCACATGATACGTCACTATAAAGTGCCTTCGCAGGATGTGACGGATGGCGTAAGAGAAGAAATTGCCGGAGATGCCGTGTGGCATTCGGCTACTGCATCCGAAGTCATGAACTGGACTTCACTGGCTTATTTTTTCGCCACGGAAGTATGGAACCGCTACCATGTACCCGTGGGCATGTTGGTGGCAAGCAAGGGAGGTACGGATATTGAGTCGTGGATCAGCCAGGAGCGTCTGAGAGATTTTCCGCGTCTCTTGGTGGACGAGGAGGCTGTGCGCAAAGTGAAGGAATCCCGTCAGGATAAAGGTTCCGGCAGATGGAATCAAAAAGATTTCGATGATTCGGATTGGGCTGAGACGGAAGTGCCGGGTACGTGGGATGAGCGCGGTATCCGGACGAAAGGTGTCGTATGGTACCGCAAGACTTTCGATTTGCCTTCTTCCATGGTGGGGAGGCACGCGCGGATTTATATGGGACGTATGGCCGACGGTGATTCGGTGTTCGTGAATGGGCATTTGGTGGGTACCACCTCATATTTCGGTCCTCCACGCAAATATGACATTCCGGCCGGTGTGTTGGTGCAGGGCAAGAATAACGTGACGCTGAAACTTACGGCGATGAACGGCCATGGGGAAAATCGTGCCGGACAAGCCCTATGTGATAAGGGGAGATGAGGATTCCGTGTTGCTCTGCGGTACTTGGAAGTATAAAGTCGGCATCGACCGGACCGGTGTGGAAGAATACATTGAACGGCTTCGGCAGCAAAAAATGGTAGGTTCGGGACTGTATAACGGTATGATTTATCCCATCCGGGACTGGAAAGTACGGGGAACCATTTGGTACCAAAGGCGAGAACAATGCCGGACGGCAGGGGAATACGCGCCGTTGCTAAAATCCCTGATAGCGGACTGGCGCGAATCGTGGCAGATGCCGGACATGCCTTTTCTCTTGGTGCAGTTGCCCAATTATATGAAGAAACACGACCGTCCTACGGATAGCGGTTGGGCGCGTTTGCGGGAGGCGCAATTACAAGTGGCTTCGGAGGTTCCCCATACGGCTTTGGCCGTAACCTACGATGTGGGTGAATGGAACGACATTCATCCGTTGGATAAGAAAAGTGTGGCGCAACGGTTGTTTCTCGGGGCGCGCAAATTGATTTACGGGGAGAAAGTGGTCTGTTCCGGCCCCTATATATAAAAGGTATGGAGGTGGATGGCGACCGTGTCGTAATCTCTTTTACTGAAGTGGGACGCGGACTGGCAAGCCGTGGAGGCGACTTGAAACACTTTGCTGTGGCCGGCGAAGACCGGAAGTTCGTGTGGGCGGATGCTGTGATTAAAGGAAACAAGGTCGTAGTGAGCAATAAGGATGTGAAACACCCTGTAGCCGTGCGGTATGCGTGGAGTGACAATCCCTCGGATGCCAATTTGTGCAATAAAGAAGGGTTGTTGGCTGCACCTTTCCGTACGGATAATTGGTAATGTAGAATCATTTAAATAGATTTGTATATGAGAAAATGTTCTTGAAGTACAAACGGTTATGGCTTTCGGCTATGGCGTTTGTGGTAATGTTCGTGGTAAAGTATGGAGGTATTGGCCGATGTCCCATTAAGACGTCCCATATCGCCGGAGCGTCCTTTATGGATTGTGCATATCGATACTTGGAATACGCCGGATCCGGAGCGTATCATTGAGATGGTTCCCGAGGATATTCGTCCGTATGTGGTGTTCAGTTTGTCGCTGTCGGCGACGGATGCTACATGTCATGACGGGTTTGCCGTATGTGATTCGTGGTTGAAGGCTTGTGCACAAAAGCGCGTGTGGTCTATGGTACAGTGTGCCAGTGGGGGACACAGCCGTTTTTCCGACCATGACCTTTCGGTGTATGAGGATTATTTCCGTAAATATCCCAATTTCATCGGTTGGAACTTTGCAGAACAGTTCTGGGGATTCGGAGAGGAGGGAACGCCATCCTTTTTGGAACGCCTTTCGTTGTTCGGTGACATTTTGAAGATATGCCACCGCTATGGCGGATATCTTGTGGTAAGCTTCACCCAGGCGTATTATTCGGCCGACATGATGCCTATAGCTTACATGAAGCGGAATCCCGAGGTAAACCGACTATTGACGGAGCATCCAGAACACTTCATCTGTTGTGAGAAGTACACGATGCAGAATGGTTTTTTCGACATCGAGAGTAATTGCCTCGGGGCATGGCTCGGCGGGTATGCCGGACAATACGGTATTCGTTTCGATGCTTGTGGATGGAGTACGGACGATGGTAACCCGGCTACTGAAGACGATCAGGAACGCGAGCCGTTCGTAAAAGCTTCCGGAGCGATGCCTATCATGGAACATGTCATGTTGACGGGACAAACCGTTATCGACGGTCCGGAAACCATTCCGGTAGAAGTGTCCCGTGAAATTTCCACTACGACAACAGCCGACGGCTATACCCGGCGTCGTTGGGGATGGTATCCTCATTTCGTCAACATTAACATTGACGAATTCCGTAAAAATACTGGATGGAACGGTCCGGATACTGACGCGTCGTGAGGTGATAGACCGGACGAAAATATGTATCCGAACGATAAAAGCACCGGTACGTTCGATGACTATCTCACCCCGGCCACGTTGTTCGACGGGCTTTACCGTCCGGAATGCGACCGAGACGGTGCTACTTATGGCAATTCGTGGTTGGAAAACAAATGGTGGCTGAAGAGTTCCGGCCGTTATCCCACTGTTCCTCAGGTGTATGACCTTTTGGACGAGGAGGCGCAGCGGCTTCAGGGTAGTAAACGTGTCGGAATATGACCAACGTTGGCCTAAAGTGGAGGACAAGGTGAACGAACTGAACCGACTTTTCCCAGAGGAATATACCGGTGACATGTATGCGGCTCATGCGGAAAACACGTGGATGACGTATAATCCTTATCAGTACCAGGATAAAACGGTGAATGGCGTACGTTCACGTCATATCTCCACTCAGAGAGCGAAAGGTAATATTCCTTTTTTATATAATACGGCGGAAAGCATTTCATTGGACTTCTCTCCATACGCTATGGCGGTAATGAAAGAGTTTACCGACAGCGTCATGCTTTATATGACTAATTACCGGAATTCGAAGGTAAGCAATGAGGTCTTCATCGAGGATGATAATGCGACCGATACGATTCGTATTTACGGTGCTTCTGCACAACCGGAAATTACGTGGAAGGACCGGGCCAACCATCGTGAAAGCGAGGTGAAGCAAGAGTGGAAAGACGGGGTGTTGACCCTCACAGTCAGTCACAATGGACCGGTGGAATTGGGCATTAAGTGTAGCGGGAATGCTACGGAACGTTTGACGGAGTGGACACCGGCTCGGATAGAAGTGCCCGAAGCTCCGTCCGTATATACCGGAACATTGCAATATGAAGCCGAAAATTTCGACTACAAAGACATTGCTGCGTGTCGTGGAAATGCTTACTACAATGGTCACCGTGGCTATCAAGGACAGGGATTTGTAGAGTTTGGAACCAATAAGTCGGCGGCTATACGCGATACAGTGACGGTTCTGCGTAAAGGGACTTACACGATGACGGTACGTTATCAAGCTCCGAACTCTGGGGTAACAATGCTGTTGTTGGTTAACGGTCGCCGTTATCCGCTTACTTTCCGTAAGACGGGAGAAGTTTGGACGGAAGTGGCTAAAGATGTAGAACTGGAAGAAGGAGAAAATGCCGTTATTCTGAAATTTGCGACAACGGCTTCTCCCGTGTTCGTAGATTGTATCAAAATAGATCGTACCGACGCTCAGGTATATAACTTTGAAGATGATGAAGCTGCGGCAACGGCTACCGATCCGGCGGCTACCATGTTGACTGTGAAAGATGGAGAAGCCGGTGTCGTTGTTATAGAAAGCGACGGAACGAAAAATCATGCTTTGCATGCGTATGCTGCCGGTCTGGCGGGAATGGGACAGGCTATATTAGATATGTTCCTCGTGACGCTACGGATTACACCGTGTCTTGGAAACAAATAGATGGAGATGCGGGCATATTGATGCGTGGCGGCTATTTGTTCAAGACGGACGGACTGAAGGTCAGCGTAAGTACGACTGAAACGAAAGAGGACGATGGGTTAGCCATCGTGAATACTTTGGGCGAAGGTGACCGTGCGGAAGGGATGGATTGGCTTCGCGCTACTTTACAAGGAGATAAGTTGTACTTGGATGGTTCTACAGACGGCGTGGTTTGGGAAAAATTTGTTGGCGTTGGAGGATGCTACCTTTACTGTCGGTGGCACCCGTCTCTGCTGGGACGCAGTCATGACTGTGGATGACATTACGTTGTATCGAAGTGGTATGACAGTTTCGCAAACCGATTTGGAAGAAATCAGTCAGACGAACGGAGGTACGAATCGGGTAGTGGGAAGTTTCGACATCGGTGGAGATGACTTGTTGGACGACGTACAGGTAGAGTTGGAAGGAGAGGCTTTTGAAATTTCAGTGGATTCTCTTGACGGTTATACTCAGACTTTGACGATAGACCGTGCTACGTTGGCAGACGGAACGGTACGCATTTATGTGCGTCTCAAACCGGAAATGAAAATCGGGGACTATGAAGGTGTGGTTTCCGTGGCAACCCGATATCTGGATACACGTAAAGTGAATCTGAAAGGAACTGTGAATCCGGCTACTTATACCACTTACTATGATTTTGAAGAGGATGCGGTAACGAACGGTCCGACCAATCCTCCGGCTTCCGGTGTGACTCGCGGGACAGGCAATCTATGTACGGCAGGAGTTGCGGATTATACCGACGCCGATGTTCGTAAAAGTCAGATGTTGCGGATTTACGGCGCTCCGGGCATCAATTCGACCGGTGTATTGAACTTGGATAAATTTACGCGTAAAAGTACGGATTACAGTGTAACATGGCGCCAAGCAGTTACTTCGGCCGGAAGTTATAAGAATGGAGTTCTTATGCGTGGGGATACGTTGACGGTGGGAAGTAACTCTTCGGGTTATACTCAGGGTATGATGGCCGGTTATTATTTGAATGTGTATAATGATGGGGCGACTACCCAATTCCGCATCTATAAATCCACAGCATCGCGTAGCCTCAATATGTTCAACAGTTCCAGTGTAGCACTTTTCCGCTCCGGTAGGTAAAAGCATTTGGTATCGTGCATCGGTGTCCGGTACAACCAAAGTGACGCTGAAAATAGAATATTCCACCGACGGGGAAAACTGGAATGTCGGCACGGTGACAACCGATGAGGGCGGAGACTTCCCGCCAAGGAGCGACCCAGTTCGTATGGGGATTGGCTGCTTCGACCAATAATTTCCTCATCGACGACATCGCTTTTGAGGGCATCACATACGACGAGGGAGTCGTTACGGGTATTATGTCGGCAGAAGAAAGCGCGGTTGGCGTGGATTACGAAGAGTATTATGACGTGGCTGGACGCAGAATCCGTCCGGGCGACGTGCCGAGAGGAATCGTCATCCGTCGCAGCCACTTGACAGACGGCACGGTGAAAGTAGAGAAAATACTGAAAAATAAACCAAAGGGGGAAAGGGAAGGGACGAGTTTGATATCGTCCTGTCTCTTTCCCTTAAAAAAAAAAAAACAAAATAGAAGAAATGGAAAAATGAAGATGATTTTTAAAAGTGGGGAGTGGCTACTTGCCTGTTTGCAGCGGCTTTTTTCTTCCGTCACGTGCGGATTGACGGCGGCGGAACAACCGCAACAGGCGGAGTACGTGTTCCATGGTGCCGGAAACCCTTATCTTCCGCTGTGGGAACACTTGCCGGACGGTGAACCGTGTGTTTGAAGATCCGACAACCCGGAAAATACCGCGCTTACATCATCGGCTCCCACGATTTGCGGATGACGAGCTATTGCGGTGCGGATATCCGGATGTGGTCGGCACCCGTAGAAGATTTGTCGAGTTGGCGCGACGAAGGCCCCATCTTCACTTATCCCATCGAAGGGCAGTGGGACGTGATGTATGCGCCCGATTTGGTGGAAGTACGTCACCGGGACGGACGAAAGAATATTATTTGTATCCGCATAGCCGGGGAAGGAACCGTGAAGCAATGGTCGCCAAGGGAAGTCGTCCCGACGGACCTTTTACGCCCGTGAATCTGAATGCCGATGGCACGAAGACCCTGCCGGGCAGCGTCTTGGGTTTCGATCCCTCGATTTTATGTGGAGCAGATTACCGACAAGAACGACCCTGACTACGATATTGGTTTCAGGGCGTACGGTTACTGGGGCTTCCAGCGTTCGTCTGCGGCTCAACTCGATCCTAATACGATGTATTCCGTCCGTCCGGGCACGGAACTGATACCGTATTTCATGCCGGCCGGGACACCGCAGGGAGGCATTCGTGATCCGGAAGGCACTGAGTATCCGTGCCTCTTTGAAGGACAGGATCCCAAAGCGTTCAACTTCTTCGAGGCTTCTTCCATCCGCAAGGTGGGGAACAAGTATGTGACGATTTACAGCGGTTATTCAGGTCCGGATTATGGATTGGGAAACTCCAATTCCACTTTACGTTATGCCTACGGCGATACGCCGTTAGGGCCTTGGAAAAGCGGTGGAGTGTTGGTCGATTCGCGTGCTCCGGTTTTGAATCAGGATGGTTCAGGCTTACAGACTTCAACGCTGGGCATAATACCCACGGGAGTATCGAACAAATCAACGGACAGTGGTACGTGTTCTATCATCGTCCGCCGCGCGGGTTCGGTTTTGCGCGTCAAGCCATGGTTGCCCCGATTCAGGTGGAATGGGATGAAAAGCCGGTAGCCAAAGGGGCAAAGTCTCTATCCGGGCTTACGATCCCTATGCCAAGAACCACGTATGGACGGCTAAGGATAAAAAGGGCAATGAATACAAAGGGGCGGAAGTCACGTCGGAAGGTTTCCACATCTTCGGGCTTGACCCCTTACCAATACTATTCTGCCGGTATCGCCTGCTACCTGTCGGACATACGGCTTCAGCAGGATGCTTGGGATATTTGGGACAACCATGCCCCGATTACCGGTGTGAAAAACGGAATATCATCGGATATAAATATTTTGGTTTCGGAGGTTTGAAAAAGGACCAATTAGGTCTGAAAGCTTTTTGAAGGTACGAAAAAAGGTAATCAGACCGCTTTCAATCTTTTCCTGACCCCGAAAACATCCAAGGCTTTCAAGGTGAACGTGTGGATGGACGGGCCTTGGGACAACGCTACGTGGAAAGGCAAGAAGATTGAGAAATCCAAGTGCCTGCCGGTTCGGCACAAGCTGTCACACAGTTTACGGTGGATGTCGGCTCATGTGGACGGATTGAGCCGGAAGCATGCTATTTATTTGGTGGCCGAGGGCAGTGTCGGAGAGGAGCTTTTCGACCTGACCGGTTTGGGATTCAGTTCGGTCGGGAAGAAGATAGTCCGTCCCGTCGTGCCTTCTGTCAGCATATCGGTGGATGGGAAAGCCATTGAATTGCCGAAAACCCCGGTACGTTCTACCAATGCCAACGGTATAACCGATTATAAGACGTATGAGGTCGTATATGTGCTCCCCTCCGAGACATCCCGTTTGCCTAAGGTGTCGGCATCTTCCGATAACAAGGACGTGAAAGTAGAAGTCAAGCAAGCCCGTCCGGATGCGGAGACTGCCGTGGTAACGTTCGACTATCAGGGCTTGGCCAAGACCTATAACGTGGTGTTCTCCCGTTCTTTGTGGTGATGGGGAATAAATAAGGTGTTTGTTTCCGGATACCGTTGCCGGTTTTTAAGTGCAAAAATAACGGGTGCGTTAGCGGCGCACCCGTTATTTTTTGTATTCGTATTTCTTTTTTATTGCTCGGAGAACTTTTTGTCGGTTTTCACGCTTCCGTCGCTGTAATATGCCTTACGGATATACATGCCTGCGGCAGGTCGTTCTGTAAGACGCATACCGTTGGGGAGGTAATATTCGTAGCGCAGGGGAGTGCTGTCTTCCATTTCGGTATTCGTGATGGCATCGGGACCTTTCCCGTCAAACTGCCACGTGTCGAATTTCACCTCGCCTCGTGTTTCCGTGAAAAGGAAATACACGTCATGTGAACCGGTAATCGATGTGGGACAGTCGATGGATACTTCTGCGGCTTCCGGTGTGGAGAAGTCGAGGGAGGCCACGGGGTCGGCTTCTATGTCGTCCAGGCGGATTTCCAACGTGCCTTCCCCTTGCAGGTTTGCCGTGAACTTTTCGATGCCGTCCGTACCGAATACTACGCCTTTACCATGGTCCAACCTCCCGATTGCGGGATACAGATACGGGTATTGCCTGTTTCCCCGTAGCTTTCGGCATTCACTCCGGCTGCCGTGCACAAGTTCTCCGCTTGTTGGAGGACGAACGGGTCTACACGTTTGGCCGTGAGTTGCAATACGCCGGTCGGAGAGGCCGTAACGGCATTGATGCGTTGCGAACGTTCCACTACGGTACATTTATTCATGGCTATGCTGCGATAACCCCCCGTTGATGGCCATTTGTTGTTCCAACCCTTTGCGTGTGGTAAAGAAGATAATAAGCATTACCGAATTTTGAAGATGCGAATGATTGTTGCCGTACGGGTAGCCGAACGTGCCGGGGTTGGCTAAATATTCGCCTTTATATGTCCAACTGTCGGGGTCGAGCGGCGTATCACTGGTCATGTAACATATACTGCATGCCGAAGGAGCTTCAGAGATACCGCCGTATGAAGGCCAGTTCGTACGTTCACGCCAACTGGTGCAATAGGAATAGACCAGTTTTCCGCCCATTACGTTCAGTTCGTTGGCTTCGAAATGATAAGGTGCAGGAATCGGCATGATGTCACTGTCGAGCGAAATCATATCCTTACCGAGGCGTACGATACGGGCATTGCCCGGCATGAGTTCCGTTCCTTCCGCGTTCGGGTTTCCGCCGCCGAAGGCCAACCACCCCGTACCGTCGTTGTCGATGACGACACCCGGGTCGAAAGGTGTACTGCAAAGGCCGAGTCCGGGTGTACTGCCGGAAATGAGGTTTTTGCCGAGCGGGTCGGTCCACGGCCCCAGAGGAGAAGTGGAGGTAATGACGCCTACGCCTCCTCCGCTATTGGAGAAATATAGATAGAAATGGGTTTTCCCGTCGGCTTCTTCACGGGAGACGATAGAAGGGGCCCACGAAGCGTTCATCCATTGTCCGCAGACGGCCGTCCATATCTATGGTGCCGTGGTAAGTCCAGTTGACCAAATCCTCCGTAGACATCATGACCAAGGAACGGATCTTTCCGTAAGTGTTGGAGGTCAGGCCTCCAGTCGCGTCGAATTCCTGCTGATCGTTCGTTCCGTACACATACAGAGGCGCCCTTCATATTCGACGGATGTCGGGTCGGCACAGAAACGGTACGGATTGAGCGGGTTCACCTCGATTGTTTTCTTGTAGGCTTCCATGACGGTGGGTTCACTCGGTTCGGGTGTCTCTGCTTCCGTCCGGATAAATTGCAGGGTATAGAAAGCGTTTCCGAGTAGGTCGATTTCCGGTGAGGCCGTTCCCGCATATTGCGTACTAACGTCTTGCACGAAGCGATTGCGTGTGGCGTTCGTCAGAGCGGCGTATACCTGCCGGCTTTCAAACGGGGAGATTTGCTTTCAACTTTACAGGTTCGGAAGAACGGTTGAGGACGAACAGACTGAGAGTGTCGCCGTTCTCACTGACGTATGCCGAACCGTTGACCGGAGTTTTTCCTTTGTCGGAGAATGAGGATTTGATGCGCGTCATTCCGGTTGCATATCGGGCATAGTGCCCCAACACGTAGGCGAAAGTACTTAACTCCGAAGCGTTACCGCCTCCTTTCCCGTCGCCGAACATGTGGTTTATCATATTGTAGTAAACGTAGGCACTGAAGCCGGCCCGCATGCAACTGTCTATTTGTTCCTGGAAATCGCAGGCACTTTCCCACGTACCTACCTTGTCTTCATCGAATATATATTCAGTCATCCACATGGGGCGCTTCGTCAGGCTGCGCACGTAGTCCACGTAGGTCATGTCGTTTACGCCGTAGATATGGTTGCCCCAGATGTCGATGCTGTTGCGCATGGCAGCCGATTTTACTAATTCCCGGTTGTATTTATGGCTGTCCCATCCGAAGCATTCCGGTGCCATGACCTTGCATTCCGGTGATAGGTGTTGGCGTAAGGCTGTCACCATGCGAGTCATTTCGTCGACGGTGTAGAGGCAGCCTTCGTATCCTTCCGGGTCATAGTCACTTTCGTTTTGGACGGACAGGATGTCTATGGCCGCCCCTTGGTCTTCCATGAACTGTCGGTAACGTTCCAACCATTTGGCGTATGATTCGATACTGTCTGTATTGATATGTCCGTGGTTGGAGGACTCGCCCCCACGTTTGTTCGGCTCCCACTTTGAAGCGGTAGGGTGGTGTCCACGGGCTGGCGAAGACTGTGGCACCGTGTGCCTTGGCCCATTTGACGGCGTTCACGTAACTCTTCCAGTTACTTTCGTCGGGGTTGATACGGATACGCATGATGTTATAGCCCATTCCGTCCGGTCCCCACAACAAGTCCACTTGTTCTTGGGTATAGACGTCAGCCCATTGTCCGTTCATTCCGCAGCTTCCGAATCCGTCTATCTTTTGGAACCTTGTTTCGGGGTCGAGGCTTACGCTGGCCGTGCGCTGTGCGCAGAGCGGTATGCATCCCGTAAGGGCCGTTGCATACCAGAGGGTAATCATTCTTTTCATGTGTCTTTTGTTTTAAAGTTTACAGGATTAAATCCATGGTTCATTCGTTTTTCATGATGATAAGCAAAGTTACATATTTTCAGCCTGTTGCATTTTCGCCCCGATAGCAAATACTTTCGCGCAAGTAGCATCCTTTTCTTTGGTGTAACGTATATTTTGCGCATGTAACATGGAGCTTTAAAAAGCTTTTTCAGGGCAAATATTGGTAACATGCGATAAAGCCCCCTTGCTTGGGATTTTCCTAACTTTGCTGCGAGAATCATGAAAAACTTGAAAACGTATGATGAAGAAGAGATTATGGAGCCGGTGGATACTGGCGTTAGCGGTGGTTTGGCCATGCATGGCCGCAGCCCACGACCGTGTGAGGGAAAAAGAGAATTTTGATTTCGATTGGAAGTTCATCCTGAATGCCGACGACCGGGCAAATGCCGGCATGCAAGTGTCGGAAGCCGGATGGCAGGACGTACAATTGCCGCACGACTGGAGCATTTCGCAGAATTTCGATCCGAAGTTGAGCGGAAGCAACGGGCATTGCCCGGTGGCATCGGTTGGTACCGGAAGACGTTCCGGGTGGACAAAAAAAGGACAAAGGAAGGCGTATCGCTGTGTTGTTCGACGGCATATACAGCCGTAGCGACGTGTATGTGAACGGGCAGCATTTGGGATTCCGCCCCTACGGTTTCTGTTATCAGGAGTACGATCTCACACCTTATTTAAATTATGGAGCCGAAAACGTGTTGGCTGTCCGGGTAAACAATCCGTTGGAACACGACAGTGTGGCACGTTGGTACACTGGTGCGGGAATTTACCGCCATGCCTGGTTGGTGAAAACAGCCGAGGTGCATGTGGCTTCTTACGGGACTTACGTCACGACTCCGGTGGTGACGGCGGAACGGGCGGAGGTTCGTGTCCGCACGTCGGTGGCGAACGAGGCGGAGCGTACCAAGACTTTGTCCGTCCGCCAACAGATTACGGACGGAGAGGGGCGCACAGTAGTGCAATCCGGCAAGCAAGCCTTGCAAGTGGCTGCCGGGCAGACGGCTGACACAGAGCATACGCTCGAAATCCCCCGTCCGCAGTTGTGGGACACGGAACATCCTTATCTTTATACTTTGCATACCTCGGTATATGACGGGCGCAAACTGGTCGATACTTACGAAACGGTATTCGGCGTGCGTACGTGCGAGTTCACTTCCGACCGCGGTTTCCTGCTCAACGGGAAGCCGTTGAAGTTGAAAGGTTTCTGTTTGCACCAAGACGATGCTTCTTTAGGTACGGCTCTGCCTTTGCGTTCCATGGAACGCAAATTGGAGATTTGTAAGGAGTACGGAGTGAATGCCATCCGGTGCAGCCACAACCAGCCGTCGCCGGAGTTCCTCGACCTTTGCGACCGCATGGGGTTTGTCGTTATCGACGAGGCGTTCGACAAGTGGAAGTCCGGCTATTATGCGCAGTATTTCGATGCGTGGTGGCAGGAGGACCTGAAGAACATGCTGGTGCGCGACCGCAACCATCCCTGTGTGGTATTATGGAGCATCGGCAATGAATTGCAGGAAGCATGGGTCGGGTCGGATACGGGATGCCGACGGGCGGCTATGTTGCAGGACTTCGTGCACGAGTTCGAACCGTCGCGGCAGGTTTGCCTCGCGGCACAGAACCGCCATAACGAGAAGTTTTCCGGAGTGACCGATGTGGTGGGCTACAATTATTTGGAGGCACGCATGCTTTCCGACCATAAGAAATTTCCCGAGCGTCGCTTCTTGGTGACGGAGGAATTGCCTTATTACTGCGGGGCGGAAGGGAATATCCGTAGTTACGACACGAACAATCCGTGGAACATCATTGCCGAAAACGATTTTATCGCGGGCGGTTTTCTTTGGACCGGTACGGACTACATCGGTGAAGCCGGTTGGCCAAGCCACGGTTGGCCTGCAGGACTTTTCGACATTTGCATGGTGGAAAAGCCGCGCGCGGCTTTCCATCGGGCGATGTGGAACGACGAACCGATGGTGCGTATCGCCGTGCGCGACAATGCGCTCGACATCGACCACGGGCGCGACCTTTGGCAATGGCCGAACATGGCGGCGATATGGGATTTCCCCGCTCTTACGAGGGTTTGGTCATCGAAGTGAACACCACGACTAACTGCGAGCGTGTGGCTCTGTTCCACAACGGCAACGAGATGGGTGTACGTCGGACGGCGGATTACCCGAACCATACGATAACATGGTGTCTGCCTTACCGGCGCGGGACGCTCGTGGCTAAGGGCATTAATGGGACGGATACGGTGGCTGTGCATGAAATACGTACGGCAGGCGATGCCGTGAGACTGAAAGCCACGGCCGACCGTGGAAAATTGATGGCCGACGGGCAAGATTTGAGTTATGTACAGGTGGAGTTGTTGGACAAAGACGGAACACTCGTGCAGCATGCCGACCGCCGTATGAAAGCCTCCATCGAGGGCGAGGGGCGCTTGGTGGGATTCATCAGCAGTGACTTGCGGCGCAAGACTCCTTTCACTTCCCATGAAGACAAGACGTATTTCGGGCGTGCTATGGCCATTGTGCAGTCTACCCGGAAGGCCGGGACTATCCGTTTACGCTTCGACGTGGAAGGATGGGATGAACCCATGGGTAGAACTGGCTTCGGAAGCCTTGCCTAAGGATTACGTGTCCGACATTCCGAGTTTCCGGTAAAAAGTGCAGGGTGAGGACATGACAGGACGGTCAAAAGAAATGGTTTCATTTTTTGGGCCGTCTTTTTCGTTGGGACGGTTTGGATTTTCTTACCTTTGTCTTACGATTAACCTAAACCATTAAAAAGACATGATAAAGAAAAGAATGTGTGCATGGGTGTGGGCCGTGCTTTTTTCGTGCGCGATGTTTCCCCAACGCCAACGGATGGACTTGCAAGGCAAATGGGCATTCAAGTTGGATGTCAGGGGAAACGGGGAAGAAAGCGGTTTTGCCACAGCACCGTTTGCCGAGGAGGTGATGCTTCCGGGAACGACAGACACGAACCGGAAAGGATTCCGGCCCGCAAGGACGGACGAAACCACTTATCTCACACGGTTGCACGCTTATGTGGGCAAGGCTTGGTATAAGAAAGTGGTGGACATACCGGAAAGTTGGAAAAATAAAGTCGTGACACTGACTTTGGAACGTACGAAGCCTACTCGCGTGTGGGTGGACGGGAAGGAAGCCGGAAGCCGGGACGGCATTTCCGTGCGCCAAGTGTACGACCTCAGCCGTTTTCTCACGCCCGGTCGGCATGAAATCGCCGTCAGGGTGGACAATGGCGAGTCCGTGCCGCCGGAATTGATCGGGTCTTCCCATGCCTATACGGAATCCACACAAACGAATTGGAACGGCATCATCGGCGACATTTTCCTGGAAGCGAAAGAACCGTTGCATTTGGCCGGTGTGCAGGTTTATCCGGATGCGGAGAAAAAGTCGGTCCGGCTGAAAGTGAGGCTGGCTCGCCCGAAGACATCCGGAACCGTATGCAGTTGGAAGTGCGCGCTACGGCATGGAATACGAAGAAAGAGCATCGCGTCCGTCCGCTTGAGTTCGGTTTGGAGAAGGGGCAGGCGGAATACGACTTCGATTTCCCGTTGGGCGAAGAAGCTTTGTTGTGGAGCGAGTACGACCCTGCGCTGTACCGGTTGGAGGTCGAACTGCCCGGGTATGACCGGCTGTCCGTCGATTTCGGTTTGCGGGACTTCCGTGCGGAGGGAAAGCATTTTGCGATTAACGGTATGACCACTTTCCTGCGCGGAAAGCATGATGCCTGTGTGTTTCCTTTGACAGGACATACGGCCATGGATGTGGAGACGTGGCGGCATTATTTCCGGGTGGCCAAATCTTACGGCATCAACCACTATCGTTTTCATTCCTGGTGTCCGCCCGAAGCCTGCTTTGAAGCCGCCGACATCGAAGGAATATATTTGCAGGCCGAACTGCCGTTCTGGGGATGGATAGGGAAGGACAACACCCGTTTGATTTCGTATCTGCGCGAAGAGGGTTTGCGCATTCAGCAGGAATACGGCCATCATGCTTCTTTCGTCATGTTTGCGTTGGGCAACGAACTGTCCGGAGATTTTGAAGTCATGCAATCTTTGGTCGATACTTTCCGGCAGGCAGACCGTCGGCATTTGTATGCTTACGGTTCCAATAATTACTTGGGTTTCAAAGGGCAGCTTCCGGGTGAGGACTATTTGGTGACGTGCCGTATCGGAGGTGAAAAGCCGCAGAGCCTCGACACTCATGTCCGTGGCTCGTTTTCATTTGCCGATGCGTACGACGGAGGGTATCTCAACCATACCTATCCCAATACGGTGATGGACTTTTCCGGAGCCGTGGCGCGGGCGGACGTTCCGGTGGTGAGCCATGAGACGGGACAGTTTCAGGTGTATCCCGATTACCGCGAGATAGCCAAGTACACGGGTGTTTTGTACCCTTATAATATGGAAGTCTTCAGGGACAGGCTGGCCCGTGCCGGGATGTCGGAACAGGCGGAAGATTTCTTTCTCGCTTCCGGGCGGTGGGCAGCCGAACTTTACAAGGCCGACATCGAAATGGACTTACGCACGGAGGGACTGGCCGGCTTCCAGTTGTTGGATTTGCAGGATTATCCGGGGCAGGGTTCGGCTTATGTCGGCATCTTGGATGCTTTTGTGGACAGTAAGGGACTGGTTTCGCCTGAGCGTTGGGGATTCTGCAATGAAGTGGTTCCTTTGCTGCTGACGGAAAAATTCTGTTGGACGGAGGGGGAGACGTTGACGGCCCGGGTGAAGGTAGTCCATTATGGTGCACGTTCTTTGCAGGGAACCGAATTGGCATGGACGTTGAGGGACGAACAAGGGCACGTTGCCGGAAAGGGCGTGTGCCCCATAGTTTCTTCCGGACGGGGATTGCTGGAGGTCGGAGATATCCGGCAACCGGTTCCCGTGACCGGCAAGGCGAGGAGGTTGAATCTGGAACTGGCCATAGAAGGTACGGACTATAAAATACTTATCCGCTTTGGTTCTATCCCGAGAACCGGAGCGCGGAAGAAAGCCATCCGGGCATCACGGTGGCCAAACGGTTGGACGGTCACGTGCTTTCAGCATTGGAAAACGGCAGGAAGGTATTATGGTTTCCCGAACGGGACCGCTATGCCTCCCAAACGGTAGGCGGGTTGTTCCAGACCGACTATTGGAATTACAGGATGTTCGAGACCATCAGCCGCAACAACCGGAAACCGGTCTCTCCAGGGACGATGGGGTTGCTGACCGACCCCGGCCATCCGTTATTCCGTTCCTTTCCTACGGATTTTCATACGAATTGGCAATGGTTTCCTATTGTGAAGCAGAGTTATCCCTTGGTTCTGGACCATTTTCCGAAGGGCTACCGTCCCATCGTACAGGTTATCGACAATATCGAGCGGAACCATAAGTTGGGGCTGATATTCGAACTGGCGGTAGGGAAAGGGAAATTGTTGGTGTGTATGTCGGATCTTGAGGCGGTGGATGACAAGCCTGAAGTGCGTCAGTTGTATCGCAGCATGTTGGATTATATGGCATCCGGTGATTTCAATCCGAAGACCGCTGTAAGCAGCGGTGAATTGGTCCGGTTGCTCCGGATACGGCCAGAGGAAACAAAGCGGGAAGAGTTGAGGAATATATCTTTTGAATAGGAAAAGGGGAAGGCGCATTCTTCCCCTTTATCGTATCCGTTTGCATTTTCCGCTGAGCTCCTTTATCTGTAGCCGGATGATTTCCGTGCGGTGGAATGACTTTTCCGCATATTTTTCCCCAGCGGCCAGATGTTCCGGTGTGTATTTTTCCATCAGCAACCGGAGGGCGTGCATCCGTTCTTCCGGCGAAAGACCTGTCCGTGCCCGGCATGTCAAAACGATGGAGGAATAGTTTGTGGAAAATTGTTCGGGTACGACATGGGTATTCCCAATCACACAGAAAGACACCTCCGGATAGAGGGCGATGCAGTCGAGCTTGCGGCCTCGTGGGGCGCAGTGGATATAGATGTTTTCTTGCCCGTCCCAAACGAAGTTGAGCGGGATGCCGTAGGCGCCTCCCGTGGGTGTTGTCATGGATAGTACGCCGTATTCGTCTTCGCGGAGCAGGGCGTATGCACGGTCTTCCTCCAAAAGGCGGTCCTGCCGCCTTACATTGTCGTTGTTGTATTTCATTTTCTTTTTATTGGCTTTTATACGGATAAACGTTGATTTGCCCCGTTTTATTTTGGCGGGAAGGTCATTTTTCATTGTCAGCCTTCCTTTTCGAGGAAAAGTTCGCTTTTCTTTCCGTTTTTTGCAAGCGTAAGTAGCCGTGTGGGGATGTCGTTTCGGAGGATGCCGCAGAACTGAAAATCGTTTGGCTGAGAATGATTTTTCAATCGGCGCAGATTTTTTGTGGGTCTGTTGTCCGGAACTTGGAGCTTGAAGGTGCGGAGAAAAAGAAAGCCTGTCCGTGCCGGTAACGAAAGGCACGGACAGACTTTATAAAGGATTCTTATCGGAAGTTACAAGGACTTGATATCTCCGAACGGGAAGTTGATACCGATACTGATGTTCATATTTGCATTATTCACCGGAATGAATTGCGGAGTTACCTTGAAGAACTGGTGGTTGCTACCCAAGAAGAGGCTGAATCCTTTTCCGTGGTAGTTGGCTATCCATCCGAAAGACGAGCCGAAAGATGAAATGGCGTAGCTGATGGAGGCATCGAAGCACTTCACCGGAGCCACGTTGGCCGAGAAACGGCCTTCCGACCAAGAATACTGACCGTTGATACGGGTGGATTCCAAAAAGCCGAATTTCAGTTTGTCATAGAACGGGAAAGTATAGAGCGCACCGATGTTCAGTGTAGCTCCCAAAGCCTTGGTGTGCTTGTCCTTACCCTGTACTTTCATTTGAAATAAGTCTTCCAGGTCGTCCGTCAGGTTATCTATCTGGTCTTCGATGGACATGCCCGGAGCGGCTTTGTCCGAATCGAACGGAATGTCATGGAAACCATCGAATTCCACGGCTCCATAGCCATAGCCGATTGTACGGCATTCTTGTAGCTTATCCATCCTAAATCGAGCACAGCCATGGAAAGCTCCAAATCCTCGCGTAACTGGTAAGTCGCACCGAAGTCGAAAGCCATGCCGAAGCCTCCGATGGCATTGCCGGTTCCGATGTTGTCGAAATCGAGTTCTTCTTCCGTTTCTGATGTATGTTACCGTAATCGTCCGTGACGTCTTTGGTCTTGAGTTTGGTCGGTATGTCTACAATACCGGCTGTGGAAAACTCACCATCGCCGGACACAAGCCATTTGTCGTCGGACATGACAAGCTTCATGTCGTTGATATGGAAGTCGGCATTGTAGATACCCAATAAGAATTTTACTTTGGCACCGACCGTCAACTTGTCCATAATCTTGCGTGAATGTCCTAGGGCGATTTCCGCATAGCTGTTGGAGTACATGCCCATGTCTTCCAGATTGTATTCGAATGTCCGCCTTGCATACCCACTTTAGCAAATTCGAACAGGTCCTTAGGCAAGTTTGCGCGTGTACCGCTTTTTATGGAGAGGTCGAACGTATTGAAACCGCCCCACTTGTGGAACCCGAAAGAAATGATGTTCATATCTACGTCGAGGTTCAGACGGTTACGGTTTTTCAAGCAGTCCAGGAACTCACCGCTGCTGACGCTTCCGTTCAGGAATGTCGTGAGGTCACCGTTAGGCAGTTTGTACAGAAAGTTGGACACACCGATGTTGGACTGTAGGCCGATATTGAAATTGCCGAGTACAGGCATACCTACGTAGTTACGTTCACTGGCGAATGCCGGGTTCATCTGATGGCGGTAAGTGTATCCCTCAAGGAAATAGGCCGAACGCAAACTGTTTCTGCGCCCACGTTGAAACAGCGGGAATGGAAGCTGCAAAGAGCAGGGCTGCTGCGATTTTATTTTCTTCTTTTCATAATTTTATTCCGTTGTAAAAATGAGATATTAGTTCAAGTCTACCGTTACTCCGTCTTTGATGCGGATACGGATATTGAGAGTTTCAGTGTCATGCCTTTGTTCAGCGTGGCATTTTGGTTGACACCTTCCATGTTGGCCGTGAAGTTGACAATCAGTCCGTCGAGGTCTTTCATGTCTCCGCTTTCGCATACGATTTCCAATTGAATAGGACTTTCGGTAGCCGTTCCGCCGTTTTCGCCTGTCAGTTTCAGACCCGGGGCAATCGTGTTCTTGACCGGATTAACCGTTACGTTGGGATATACGTTGCCGTTCCGGTCTATGGCTTGTGCGTTAAGCTCGAAGTTGAGTGGAATACCGTTCAAGGCATCCATTTCTACTATGGCTTTTTTGATGGTGATGTCTTCAAGGTCACCACCCCAATCGTTGATGGTATCTTTATATACGATGTTCAGTTCGTTTCCGGAATTGCAACGGGGGCATTCAGTTCATAAATGGTGTTTACTTCATAATTGGCACCGTCGTTGCCGAGTATCACTTCCGTATCGTGTTGGAGAGCCTTGGCTTTACGTCGGTAAGTTTGATTTCGTCCGGAATGTTACGTATCAGGTTGTACAAATTGTCACCCAATACGATATTCTTGGCACCTGCGGAAGGTTATTCATTGCAATGCGTGAGAGATAGTATTCCGAAGTGGCATTTCCGGAGAGAGTGATAGTCTGGTCTGTATTTTCATTGATATTGGTACCGATTTGGAAACCTTCATTGAACACTCCGTCTTTGGTCCATGTCATTCGTGCTTTTAAGTTTACATCGGCCGGACTTCCGTTTTCGAGTTTCAACTTGATGTACGGGTTTTCCAAGTCCAGATTCACGTCGTCTTTCAAGAAATCAGGTATACCTTCCACGGTAATCGGGTCTACGTTGATATCAATTTTTGGGTCTACGATTCCCGTTACGCTCTGCAACGTGATGTCGGGCACTTCCGTATCGGTAATCGTTCACTTGAATATTTCCGGCCGGAACACCCGGGGTCGTAGCCGTACCGTTGGCTATGACATTCGTTTGCAATTTGAAATGTCCCGGTTGATATATTCCTTTGGCCTTCAGGGAAATTCTGTATACGCTTGAAGTGTACGGGTATTTTTAGCGTTTCTCCTTTGCGTATCTCTTGGTCGTGCTTAAACTCAATGGTTTGCGCCTCTCCGGCCTTGATGCCATAGTTTTCCGGGTCTCCCAATTCGAAAACCAATCCGTTGGGTTGGGTCTGGCCTTCCAAAGCCATTTCTATATTGAATCCCTTTTTCAAGGTAATGACATCTACGTTTTGGCTTGTCTGGCTGAAGCTGAGCGTCAGATTGGCCGTAAAATCCACATCTGCGGATGTGAGCGACACGATATCCGTGGTTACGTCGTCTTTCGAGAAAATGAAGTCCGTGGTCACATCGTTTACTTCTGCTTCCACTTCTTCACTTGTGGCTGCCGGCGTGTTGAAGTATAGTGTTGTCGTCGTCGGATTGCTTGCCGGGGCGTTGATGTGTACGGGGTCTATTTCCACATCGGTTTCTGTGGTATCGGCTTTGTTCAGAGCGTAATTACCTTGTGCATCGGTTTTTACTACGCTGTTGTCTTCCAAATCCATAATTTCTTCCAACGTGAATTCTTCCGTTCCGCTGCCCGGAATGCTGAGGTCTCCGCCTACGGTGATGGTCATGTCAATGTCCTTGGTGAGGTCATAACTGTCATCCACGCAGGATGCGAAGAAGAACGGAGATAAGGCGGTTGTCCATAATGACGCCTTGATGAGTCTTCGTTTGTTCATAATTAATAATGTTTTGAAGTTATTTCTGAATCTAAATAATACTAACGTATCTTCTTGACTAAATGTTTAGCTTAACCGGCGACAAAGATATTTAAAATAAATATAATAAAGCTATATTTTGAAATATTTTAGAGGAAAAACTATTTTTCACGGAGTTTCTTTATTTTTCTCTTCTCCTGATTACTTTTCTGAGGTGTCAGGACGTGCAATCGGGCTTTTTTGCTTAACTTTGCAACCAAAGTATTTATTCTAATCTGTTACAAATAGTAGTTATGTCTATTTCATTCTTTAGAACTCCCGGCGGGAGCGTCATCGCTACAGAGGCGGATCCTCGTCTCAATGCGGAGGAAATCGAAAAATTATGTTGGCTCTACGGTGGTGCCACGGTGGAAACCGAAAACGGACTGAAAGGTTGTTTCGTAGGTCCGCGTCGTGAGATGATTACTCCGTGGAGTACGAATGCCGTTGAGATTACTCAAAACATGAGCCTCAGCGGTATTTCTCGTATAGAAGAGTATTTCCCCGTGAAAGACGAACATGCCGAGCACGACCCGATGCTGCAACGTATGTACAAAGGTTTGGACCAGAATATTTTTACGGTTGATATCCAACCGGCACCCATTGTGTATATAGAGAATCTGGAAGAATATAACGAACAGGAAGGGTTGGCACTCTCGCCCGAAGAAATCGAATACCTGCATCAGGTGGAAGGCCAATTGGGGCGTAAGCTGACGGATTCGGAGGTGTTCGGTTTTGCGCAAATCAACTCCGAGCATTGTCGTCATAAGATTTTTGGCGGCACGTTCATCATCGACGGGAAGGAAATGGAGTCTTCTTTGTTTCAGATGATTAAGAAAACGACACAGGAGAATCCGCATAAAATCATTTCGGCTTACAAGGACAATGTGGCTTTTGCACAAGGACCGGTGGTGGAACAGTTTGCACCGAAAGACCATTCCACGTCAGACTATTTTGTAATCAAAGATATCGAGTCGGTGATTTCCATTAAGGCGGAGACGCACAACTTTCCGACCACGGTGGAACCTTTCAACGGGGCTTCCACGGGAACGGGCGGTGAGATACGCGACCGTATGGGCGGAGGTGTCGGTTCATGGCCGATAGCCGGGACGGCGGTCTACATGACTTCTTATCCGCGTACGGATGAGGATCGTGATTGGGAGGACATCTTGCCGGTGCGCCAGTGGTTGTACCAGACTCCGGAACAGATTCTGATCAAGGCGTCGAACGGGGCTTCCGATTTCGGAAACAAGTTCGGGCAGCCGTTGATTACAGGCTCCGTACTGACTTTCGAGCATCAGGAGAATGGTGAACGTTACGGTTATGACAAGGTGATCATGCTGGCCGGAGGCGTGGGATACGGTACGAAGCGCGACTGCCTGAAAGGCACGCCGCAAAAGGCAACAAGGTCGTAGTGGTAGGCGGCGATAACTACCGTATCGGTTTGCGCGGCGGTTCGGTTTCGTCGGTAGATACGGGACGTTATTCTTCCGGCATCGAACTGAATGCCGTGCAGCGTGCGAATCCCGAGATGCAGAAGCGTGCCAACAATTTGGTGCGTGCATTGTGCGAAGAGGACGTGAATCCGGTGGTTTCCATTCACGACCACGGTTCGGCCGGACATGTGAACTGTCTTTCCGAGTTGGTGGAAGAGTGCGGCGGATTGATAGATATGTCCAAATTGCCGATTGGCGACAAGACTCTGTCTTCTAAAGAAATCATAGCCAACGAATCGCAGGAACGCATGGGATTGCTGATTCAGGAAGAACATATCGAACACGTGCGTAAGATAGCCGAACGCGAGCGTGCGCCGATGTACGTGGTCGGTGAAACGACCGGCGACGCGCACTTTGCTTTCCAGCAGGCCGATGGCGTGCGTCCGTTTGATTTGGATGTGTCTCAGATGTTCGGCCACAGTCCTAAGACGTACATGCGCGACAATACGGTGGAGCGTAAAGTATGAGGACGTGACGTATGATGAAGCCAAGTTGAATGAATACGTGGCTCGTGTACTGCGTTTGGAGGCCGTGGCTTGTAAGGATTGGCTGACCAACAAGGTGGACCGTTCCGTGACAGGTAAGGTCGCACGCCAGCAGTGCCAAGGCGAATTGCAGCTGCCGCTGAGCGACTGCGGTGTCGTGGCTTTGGATTACCGTGGCAAGGCCGGTATCGCTACCGCTATCGGGCATGCGCCCCAAGCCGGTCTGGCCGACCCGGCCGCAGGTTCCGTGCTTTCGGTGGCCGAATCGTTGACCAATATCGTATGGGCACCGCTGGCCGAAGGGTTGGACAGCGTGTCTCTCTCTGCCAACTGGATGTGGCCGTGCCGCTCTCAGGAAGGCGAAGATGCCCGTTTGTACCAAGGTGTACAGGCTTTGTCCGATTTCTGTTGTGCGTTGGAAATCAACGTGCCTACCGGAAAAGACTCCTTGTCCATGAGCCAGCAGTATCCCGGCGGCGAGAAAAATCATCTCGCCGGGTACGGTCATCGTGAGTGCCGGTGGTGAGGTAAGCGACGTGAAAAAGGTGGTTTCGCCGGTGATGGTCAATAAGGAAAAGACGCATCCGTTCTATCATATTGATTTCAGTTTCGATGACTTGCGTTTGGGTGGTTCGGCTTTTGCCCAATCTTTAAATAAGGTGGGTTCGGACGTGCCGACACTGCAAGAATCCTGAATATTTCCGTGATGCTTTCAATGCCGTGCAGACGTTAGTAAACAAAGGCTTGGTTTTGGCCGGTCATGACATTTCGGCCGGAGGTTTGATTACTACTTTGCTCGAAATGTGTTTCGCCAACGTGGAAGGCGGTCTGGAAATCTCTTTGGACAAATTCGGCCGCCATGACATCGTGAAGATTCTCTTGGCTGAGAATCCGGGGTGGTGCAAATTGCCGACAAACATAAGGCGGAGTTCAAGAAAATCATGGACGATGCCGGTGTGGGTTATCTCAAGTTGGGACATCCTACGGACGAACGCCTCATCCAAGTGACAAAGGACGGTGCGGAGTACCAGTTCGGCATAGATTATCTGCGTGACGTATGGTATAGCACTTCCTACTTGCTCGACCGGAAGCAGAGTATGAACGGACGCGCCAAGGCTCGTTTTGAGAAATTATAAGATGCAGCCGCTCGAAATGGTGTTTAATAAAGGATTTCACGGGTAAGTTGTCTCAGTACGGGTTGGACCCCGACCGTCGTACCCCGTCGGGCATCAAGGCCGCCATTATCCGTGAAAAGGAACGAACGGTGAGCGCGAAATGGCTTATTCGCTTTATTTGGCGGGATTCGACGTGAAGGATGTCATGATGACCGACCTGATAAGCGGACGGGAGACGTTGGAAGATATCAATATGATTGTCTTCTGCGGCGGGTTCTCCAATTCGGATGTGTTGGGTTCTGCCAAAGGCTGGGCTGGTGCTTTCTTGTATAATCCGAAGGCCAAGGCGGCACTCGACAATTTCTATGCCCGTGAAGACACGTTGTCTTTGGGTATTTGCAACGGTTGCCAGTTGATGGTGGAACTGGATTTGATTAATCCGGAATTTACGAAGAAGACGCACATGTTGCATAATGACTCTCATAAGTTTGAATCGGAGTTCGTAGGACTGACCATCCCGATGAACCGGAGTGTGATGTTCGGTTCGTTGAGTGGGGAGCAAGTTGGGCATCTGGGTGGCTCATGGCGAAGGCAAGTTCTCCTTGCCTTATCCGGAGGACAAATATAACGTGATAGCGAAGTACACCTACGATGAATACCCCGGAAATCCGAACGGGTCGGACTATAGTGTGGCCGGTATATGCAGTGCCGACGGGCGTCATTTGGCCATGATGCCCCACTTGAGCGTGCCATCTTCCCGTGGCAGAACGCCTGGTATCCGGCAGACCGCCGTACGGATGAGATCACGCCTTGGATGGAAGCTTTTTGTCAATGCCCGTAAGTGGGTGGAGGCTCATAAAAAATAATCATGTCCGGATAGCATGCAAGGGGCTGTGTCTATGCAAGGGCACAGCCCCGTGTGCTGTCTGTACATTCCGTATAAGAGTTGAAATATGAATATTTATTGGAACAGTTTCCGTACGTTCTTCCGCATCGGTTTGTTTACCATAGGCGGAGGGTATGCCATGATACCCTTGATAGAAGCGGATGTGGTGGACAAAAACAAGTGGGTGGCCCGTGAAGACTTTCTGACTTGATGGCCATAGCCCAAAGTTGTCCCGGGATTTTTGCGGTCAATATGAGCATTTTTATCGGCTATAAGCTGAAGGGCGTACCCGGTAGCGTGGTTAGTGCTTTGGGTACGATCTTGCCCTCTTTCCTGATTATTCTCGGCATAGCCTTGTTTTTCCAACAGTTTCGGGATAATGAGACCGTGCAGCGTATTTTCAAGGGTATTCGCCCGGCAGTGGTGGCACTGATAGCCGCTCCTACGTTTAAAATGGGGAAGAGTGCCAAAATCGGGATGACCAATGTGTGGATACCGGTGGTGAGTGCCTTGTTGATTTGGCTGTTGGGTGTTTCTCCTATATACATTATTATAATGGCCGGCTTGGGAGGTTACCTGTACGGGCGTTATATCAAACCGTCTGAAAGTAAATGATAAAGATATGTGGTGGTTATATGTAAAGCTTTTCTATAGTTTCTTCAAAATCGGCCTGTTCGGTTTTGGGGGAGGCTATGCCATGATTTCCCTGATTCAGGGAGAAGTGGTCAACCGTTATCATTGGTTGACGAGCGGGCAGTTTACGGATATCGTGGCTATCAGCCAGATGACGCCGGGGCCGATTGGTATCAACTCGGCTACGTATGTAGGCTATATCAGTGTGGTCAATGCCGGTTACGGACATGGTTGGGCGGTATTGGGCAGTGTGACGGCTACTTTTGCCGTAGTGCTTCCCTCGTTTGTCCTGATGTTGCTTATCAGCAAGTTCCTGATGAAGTTCAAGAACCATCCTGTGGTGGAACATGTGTTCCAGGGTTTGCGTCCGGCTGTGGTCGGGTTGTTGGCGGCGGCAGCCCTGTTGTTGCTCACACCGGAAAACTTCAGTACACCGGACAATCCGTGGCAGTTCTATATCAGTATTTTTCTTTTTGCCTTTGCCTTTATCGGCAGCCTGGTGTATAAGATGAATCCCATAAAATTGATTTGCCTCTGCGGGCTGGCGGGATGGATTCTGTTTTAACCGTTAAATGGATATAAGTATGATGGAGACGGTATTTCCTTTTGCCTTGTGGTGTTTCACTTCGCTTTTCACGATCACGAGTCCTTTGAGTACGATGCCCGTATTCCTGACCATGACACAGTCTTTGGATGAAAAGGAGCGTCGTGCAGTAGCCATAAGATCCACTTTGGTGGCTTGCTGCGCTTTGTTACTGTTTGTACTGGCCGGTCAGTTCCTGTTCAAGTTTTTCGGTATATCTACCAATGGTTTCCGTATCGTAGGCGGTATTATCATATTCCGTATCGGATTCGATATGTTGCAGGCCAAGTACACACCGATGAATTTGAGGAAAGAAGAAATCAAAGAGTATGCCAACGATGTTTCCGTGGCTCCTTTGGGAATCCCTTTACTATGCGGGCCGGGTGCGATTGCCAATGCGATTGTCCTGATGCAGGAAGCCCATTCGTTTGAAATGAAAACAGCCTTGATTGTGGCTATCGTATTGGTGTATGTCGTTACGTTTTGCCTTTTGCGATGGGCTGGCCAGTTGGTGAAATTTATCGGCGAGACGGGCAACAACGTCATGATGCGGCTGATGGGTTTGATTCTGATGGTGATTGCTGTGGAATGTTTTGTAAGCGGGGCACGTCCCATCCTGACGGAAATCTTGCATGGAAGTTAGAGGGCGTTTGAACTTCACCACCGGTTGTCTGTAAACCTTCTCCGACGGGATTTTGCGGATGTTATGAGGTCACGGAGCACGAAGCCGTTTACAGTAACAGGCGACGATAGCATTGCCATACGGGAAGTAAAAGAGGAGGAATGCCAACAAGCCATAGGACAAGCATATAGGAGTGAGGTTCGACTCAGAAGGAAAGCATAACTGTTTTAGAAAAACGCAAAGCAAGAAGTAGAAAAATGATAATGGAGTAGTTAGGTATGAAACGTATCAAAATATTCATAAGCAGTGTTCAACGTGAGTTTGCTGAAGAACGGGCAATGCTTTGCCATTATATCGGACAGATGCATTGTTGGGGAAGTTCTTCGAGCCGTTCATTTTCGAGGAGGTTCCGGCAAATGAGTTCCCGACAAGCCATGTGTATCTGAGAGAGGTTGAAATGTGCGACATTTATCTGGGATTGTATGGCAATTTATATGGGTATGAAGACGAAGAAGGGATATCTCCGACAGAACGTGAATATGATTTGGCTGCAAGGTTACACAAAAGTCGGCTGATTTTCATAAAAAGCATAAACGAAGACAGACGTCATCCTAAAGAAACCGCTTTGATACGGAAGGTGGAGCGCGATATCATCCGTAAGACTTTTGTGGATATTGACGGATTGCGTACTTCGGTATACGCATCTCTTTGTGCGATATTTGGAAGAAAAAGAATATATCCGGTGGAAACCTTTTGATGCTGCTTGCGATAACGGGGCAACACTGGATGATCTGGATGAGGATAAAATGAAGAACTTTATTCATATGGCACGTTTGAAAAGGAATTTCCCTTTATCTGTAGAAACGTCTCCTGTTGTTCTGCTTACTCATTTGGATTTGATTGACGAAAAGGGTAGAATCGCTAATGCAGCATTACTCCTGTTTGGAAAGAAACCCCAGAAATATTTCATAACATCCGAAGTTAAATGTGTACAGTTTTACGGAAATGTGGTAGAAAAACCGATGCCTGCTTACCAGATTTACAGAGGCGATGTCTTTGAGTTGGTGGATCAGGCAACAAGTTTCATCATGAGCCGTATAGACAACTGGACTGGGACTCGTGAGGAAGGAGAGTATGCAACAGTGCCGACACATCCGGAATTGCCGATTGATGCTGTGAAGGAAGCCATAGTTAATGCTGTATGCCACAGGGACTATACAAGCAATGCTAGCGTACAGGTCATGCTATTCCGCAATCGTCTGGAAATATGGAATCCGGGAACGTTGCCGTATGGACTGACAGTACAGAAACTTCAAGGGCCGCATAAATCTTTGCCGGCGAATCCGTTGCTTGCTGACCCGATGTATTGGAACGGTTATATTGAGAAAGTCGGAACCGGTACTGAGGACATCATTAAGAAGTGTCGCGAATATGGATTGAAAACTCCTGAATTCCATCAGGAAGAAGATTTCAGAGCTGTTATCTGGAGGACTGTTGAATCACAGAATGATCCAAAGGCGATCCAAGGCGTTCCAAAGGCGATCCAAAACGATCCAAAGGAAGTTGAAGAGCTGATAATATTGATAAAAAGGTAATCCTTCCATTTCAAGGGCTGAGTTAGCCAAGCAACTTGGTTTGAGTGAACGGCAGGTTCGCAAGATAATAGATCATCTGAGGGTAGAAGAAAGGCTTGTCAGAAAAGGAGGTACGACCGGAGAATGGATTATTATCAAATAAAAAACGGCAAAGGAAAGCGGCGAATCGGGCACAATCCTTTGCCGTTTTGGGTAAACGGACGGGCGGGGGAGAAGGAACGTCTCCTATTTAAAGGCGTCGTGTTTGATGATTTTATGTATGTCCTTTATATTGAACTCACCTTTGAGGAGTACGAGTATGCCATCTTCTTCCGGGTCTTCTGTGGAACGAATGACGACTACGATTTGGTGAATGACTTCCTTGTCTTTTTTGAAAAACACCCGGATGTGTTCGTCGTCCTCCTTTACTTCTACCATTTTGGAATAGTCCTTAAAGTCCAACATTTCCAAATCAGCGAGGTAACGCTTGAGAAGGGTGGAATCGTTTTGCAGTTTCTCGGGTGTGAGTACTTTTATGCTTTTCACATTAATGCCCGCTTTGTGGAGTTTCTTTTTCACCAAGGGCATGAGGATGCCCGGCATACGTACGGAAGCTTGGTCGTATTGGCTGACGAATGCGTCTATGCCGGTGGTCTGCCTGCTGCACGACATGGCGCAAAGGCAGGCAAGGATAAGGATGAAATACTTCATGATATTTGTTTTTTAGAGTTTTTTTAATAGCTTTTCCAAATCTTCTTTCCGCATGTCTCCTGTAATCCAAATCAACTGCGTGTCTTCTTTGCTTTGGACGGTTATAAGAAATGCGCTTGGGCAGTCAGAGGATTTTTCTTTTTTTAAGATACAGACTTTCTCATCGGAGTCTACCGTTTTGATGAGTTGCTTGTACTTTTCGTCCTTGATACATTGCTGCAAGTCCTTGTCTATGGACTGGAGAAGCTGGCGGTTGTCTATATCCAGGATGTTGATTTCCTTAATGGATATGTTCGACATATCGGGCAATAAGGTCTTGATGATTTCGCCGTTTATATTGACGTAAGTCACTCCTTGCTTCTCGGCATAACGGTCGAACAGCGTTTGTTGGGCTGCGGCCGGCATGATGTATGCCAGTCCGGCCAATAGTACTATAAGTCGTCTTTTCATAAGGCCATGTCTTTAAGTTCGTGAATATTCTTATGGATGTCTCTTTTGATATATTTTAGTCTTTCGTGAGTGCGCAGGACGCTTTGTTCGCTCGTTTCGATACATTTGAGCGTACTTCCCAATGCTTTTTGGCAATGAGGGTTTCTTGGGGCGTGAGTCCGTTATGCTGTTGCGGGGCATGTGTGACGCCCACGTAGCAAAAGCAAGGCGGCTGCCACCGCAGCGGCCCCCCCAAAAAAGAAAGAGCCTTTACGGGAGGGTACGGCCGGTTGCCGGTCTATCCAAGCTTCCAGACGTTGTTCCATTCCGTCAGGTGGGAGGGCTTGACTTTCTTCAGCCAAGATACGGAAAAGGGTAGCGTCGGCATGGTTCTCTTCCGTATGGGAAAGGAGGTGGGTCCGGAGCAGGTTCTCTTCTTCCAAAGTGGTTTTTCCTTCGTAATACCGCTTCAGGAGTTCCTGGTAATCAACTGTATTTTTTCTGTTCATGGTGGTCCATTGTTTTTATATATAGTTCTCGTAGTTTTCGACGGGCGCGGGAAAGTATCATCCGGATGTGGGCTTCTTTCAACTGTACGACGGACGCAATCTCTTCAAAACTGTATCTGCCGATGGCCCTCATGACGACGACGGTGTGTTGAGGCTCCTCCAGACTATCGATATATCGGTGCAGCAATGCGGCTTCTTCCGAGTGGATGGTCTCTGTGTAAGGAGTGGATGCTGCGGCCATGGTACGTTCTGTTTTTTCGTAGTCTTCGTATGAGAGATGTCGTTTCCGTATGGTGTCGAGACACAGGTTCTTGACGTTTGTTACGGCGTATGCCCGGGCATCGAGGATTCCGTCCAGTGTATCCCGTTGCTTCCATAGTTTCATATAGGCTTCCTGTACCATGTCTTCAGCGTCTTCCGGATTTCCTAATATCCGGTAGGCCGTGCGATACATGGAGGCAGACAACATTAGGTAAGTAGGTCTGTTTGAAGGTTTCTTTGTTCATGCGCGGGCTATGTTTTTATAAAGGAAGACGCAAGGGAAGCGTTTTGCAACAAAGAATAAAAAACTGCGGCTGTCTTTTTAGAGACGAATGCCGCAGTTTTTGAAACGGATGCCGAAATGTATCCGGTAAAAAGCGTCCGGCTATCCTTGCGTAATCAGTTGAAATAATAAATAAAGATAGCCGTGCCCTCAATGCTTTCTTTCCGGTCTCTTTGATGTCCATCGTGAATCTGATTTCGGCCTTGACGGCACCGCGCAGGTTGGCCAAGGATTCGAGTTTTTGTGCTCAGGCGCAGGCTTTGTCCACTGAGGATGGCTTGGCCGAATTTCATCTTGTCGATACCGTAGTTAATCATCATCTTCAGGTTGTTGACCTCGATGATCTGGTTCCACAGATAGGGCAGGAGGGATAGGGTCAGATAACCGTGTACGATGGTGCTCTTGAACGGGCTTTCCTTTTGGGCACGTTCCACGTCCGTGTGAATCCATTGATGGTCCAAAGTGGCATCGGCAAAGAGGTTGATACGTTCCTGGTCTACCTGCAAATATTCCGATTCGCCCAAGGGCTGCCCTACATATTTTTCAAAATCTTCGAAAGAATTAATTACTAATTTACTCATGTTTCCTGAGATTTAAGTTCATGTAATTTGTTATTTGTAAGCAAATATACAGAATAATGTGTTTCCGGACAATAATCCGGCTGTTTTTTTGTCTTTTCCTCTCCGGAAATTTTAGAAAAAAGTCTTTCATCTTTCAGGATATGTTGTAAATATCTCGTTTTAAGCATATTAGTATCCTGAAGGATGGAGGTGCCATCTTTCAGCCCACTTTCAGGTGATGGGCGGCTACCGTTGTGCGCCAAACGGAAAATCAATCTAAGGCGAATGATTTTTCAATCTAAGCCGAATGATTTGCAGATCTGCGCCAAACGAAAAGCGGCGTTCGGCTCAGCTTGTAGCTGACATGGGCTGAAAGACGACAGGTTGAAAGTTCAGGATGTATCCGACTTGTTTTGAAAGGGTTATGTTGTATCCTGAAAGATGAAGGCATTTTTCGGAAAAGTATGGAGGAGGAATGGTATGCAACATCCAGAAACTTACCCTTAAAAAAGCCATCCGGAATATTCCGGACGGCAACTTCCACTCGTAACAGACCTCAGCGCGACTTCAAATGGTACATGGTAATCACCGGATTAGATTGCTCCAAAAGAATCCAATGTGATTTCTGAACCGCATGCCTCGGACAATGATTTTAAAAAATCCTCACGCTGTTCCTTATTTAGATAGTCCAAAGCGTCATAATTGACATAACCGATAATCCAGTCATGCCAAGAGGTGCTAAAGTTATCTGGAACATAAAGCTTTTTTTATTCACATCAGATTTAATGTAGTCCCTTCTTCCTTTGTCTATGAAAGAAATATAAGCATAAGATCCTTTCTGAGAATACACCACCCAGTGATTATCACACCGAAACAGTTCTATATGGTTGGTTATTTCCTCTGAAGTGTACAAAACTTTTTATAGTCCTCATCATCCAAATCTTCCGTATCTTTTTATAAAAGAACGTAACTCGTCTTCTTCATAAAAACCCATTGACAAATAGGGTTCTATTTTTGCATCTGTAACTGCATATACCGTATCGTTCAAAGGATAATGGAACAGGACTTCATTGTCCTTTCCTCTTAAAAATTCACCTGCCACGTATCTTCTTGTTGTCATATAAGGAAAGGCAGTATTCAATGTATCCCCTACCTGATTCAGGTTCGTCCATGCGAGCCTGTAAGGGCGCATTAACCCTATAACCGGAATAACTACCCAACAATATGGAATCTTTCAAAACGACAAATGCTTGCGGAGCACCTCCGCATTCAATAGACTTTCTTTCACGAAATGCCCGTCTTTTGCATAAGTCAGAATCTTGCCGGCTCCTCGGTCTGCCACATATATATTCCCATCATCTGCCACATGAACATATCTATCTCATTGTATTCTCCCGGGCCGCGTCCTTGCCCGGCCTATATTATAACAGTAATTCCCATTCAAATCAAATACGACCATGGATTTTTGCCACATATTGATCGACGACCAATAAAACTGTCTCCCATACGGAGTATCTGGCTGATTTCCCCAATCATGCATTTGTCATTCGTCTCTAACCTAATGTATTTAACAGAGTCAAACTCTGAATGCAAGGAACCGTGTTGCAGACCTCCATTTTCAGGCCAACGAATCCACATGTTTCGACACCACTCACTATAATTGATGGCACAGCGGGCTTCATCTCTCGATGTTTG
>VOFG01003367.1_pt1 | contig 81306 bp, 93 predicted proteins | sample 5384171 | NCBI WGS metagenome assembly VOFG01 (sample SAMN12384726, study PRJNA508395) | human gut metagenome | isolation source: healthy gut F | host: Homo sapiens
CAAGACGGATGACCGCCCGGACTTTCAGAGGATGATTAAGGACAGCGCAAAGAAAATTTTCGATGTGGTTCTGGTCTGGAAGCTGGACCGCTTTGCCCGGAACCGCTACGATGCCGTGAACTACAAGTACCAGCTGGAGAAGAACGGTGTCCATCTGGTGTCTGCCATGGAACCCATCTCGCAGGGGCCTGAAGGCATTATGGTGGAGAGTATGCTGATTGGCATGGCGGAATACTATTCCGCCGAACTCGCCCTGAAAGTGGCGCGCGGTGAGCGCGAAAACGCCCTCCAGTGCAAGTACAACGGCGGTGTGGTGCCGCTGGGCTTCACCATTGGCAAGGAGGACAGGCTGTACCATATCGACCCGGAGACAGCTCCCATTGTGCAGGAGATCTTCACCCGGTACGCCAACGGCGAGCCTGCCGAGAAAATCGCAGCATCCCTGAATGAGCGAGGGCTGCGCACCCGCACCGGGAAGCCGTTCGTGAAGAACAGCTTCTTCCAGATTTTCCGGAACCGCCGTTACATAGGTGAATACCGATATAAGGACATCGTGACACCGGGCGGCATTCCCGCCATCGTGGATGAGGACTTGTTCAACCGGGTGCAGCAACGTTTCGAGCAGAACAAGATCGCCCACGGTCGCCCTGCGAAAGAGGATGTGAGCTATCTGCTGACCACTAAACTGTTCTGCGGCAAGTGCGGTACGCTCATGGGCGGCGAGAGCGGCACCAGCCACATGGGAAACACCTACTATTACTACAAGTGCGGCAAAGCCAAACGCCACGGCAAGGCGCACTGCGACCTGAAAGCCATCCGCAAGGAACCGCTGGAACGGTTCGTGGTGGAGACTGCCATCAAGGTGATTTTCAGCGATGAAATCATCGAACGGCTGATAGATTTGATTATGGAAGCCCAGCAGCAGGAGGACACCCGCCTGCCCGTTCTGAAAGACCAACTCCGGGATACAGAGAAGCGGCTGGCAAATCTTCTGGAAGCCATTGAACAGGGTATCCTAACCCCGACCACCAAGCAGCGGCTGGACGAACTGGAAGCCCGGAAAGAAGCTCTGAACACCAGCATTCTGGAAGAAGAACTGAAAAAACCAGTTCTGACCCGCGAATGGATGCGGTTCTGGTTTGAAAAATTCCGCAAGGGTGACATGAGGGACATGGAACACCAGCGGCAGATCATTGATACCTTTGTCAACTCGGTCTACGTTTTTGACGACCGGGTCGTGCTCAATTTCAACTTCACGGACGATTCCAAAACCATCTCCCGTGAAGAGGTGTTGGGTTCGAGTGCTGTGGAGAATGCTCCACCAAACAAATCCCTTAGAGCCGCAAGGCTTTGAGGGATTTTTTGCTGCGCTGAAATGGTGTTTACCCTTCATCTTACCCTTTACAGAAAATCTTTGCGACCGGATTTTCCGCGTATTGGTGGATCGTGGTGCACAGTTCCTGTCCGATCCGGATACGCCTGCGGTTAACAGGCAGAGCTCTTACAAGGCTGCCTGAGATAGAAACGCTCGGTATACCGCCAGTCCGTCCACCGTGCCCGTTTGGCAGTCCGCTGTCAGCCGCTCCGGGTGCCATTGGATCCCCCAAACCGGCAAGGTTTTGTGTCGGAAGGCCTCTACTACGCCGTCCTCCGCCCGTTGCAAAACCTCCAAACCGGTGCCCGGGCGGCCAATGATCTGGTGGTGGCAACTGTTGACCATACAGCGCTCTCCGTATAGCTCCCGCAGAAAGGACGGTGCATTTTGGACGCTGTGGAGCCGGTCAACGCCTTCTATGGCGCTGTGTCCTGGCCAGTCCTGCACCAGATCGCCGCCGAAAAACACATTGATGGTCTGCATTCCCCGGCATATACCCAGGACCGGCTTGCCAAGGGCCGTAAAATCCGCCAGCAGCTCCAGTTCCACGCGTCCCGTTCCGGATCCAGATCCCGGCAGGCTGTGTTTTTCTGGCCGTAACGCCAGGATTCCATGTCCCCGCCGCCGGGCAGCAGCAAGCAGTCGCAGTCCGCCGGCCGGCTCCCGAAGCAGGGAATCCCTCCGGCACGTTCCACTGCCAGTGTATAGTTTTGGTAAGCTGCGGCATCACCAAGAATATAGACCCGCAGGGCCATAGCACTTCCTCCTTCTTCATCCGCACGGGTAAGATATGCCCATTCTATGCTGTGTTCCTTCGCTGCGCAAGTATTTCTCTTGCAATAGCCGTGAAAATATGTCATAATAGCTAACGCAGTCCCCACAGAGTTTGGATTTGACCGCCTGTGTGCGGCGGGCAAATAGGGTTGCTTGGAGATGTACCCAAGTGGCTGAAGGGTCCGGATTCGAAATTACTCGAAATCTACTTCCGATTTTGCTCCCGCAAATTCTCCAACCCCTTGTATTTCAAGCACTTAGATGGTTTTACAAAAGTTCATATTTCCGTTTGTTCTATCCTGCTTTTCTATCCTGCTCCCGACCTTGTTTTTTGGGAGATTTTAAGATAGAATAGGGATTGACATATTCGGAGGGCTATCGAAGCGGTCATAACGAGAACGACTCGAAATCGTTTGACGGTTAACCCCGTCCGTGGGTTCGAATCCCACGCCCTCCGCCAAAGAAGCTATCAACCTCGGTTGGTAGCTTCTTTTTTATACCCCGAGTTGGAAATTGCTTTCCATTGCGCTTGCAGATGTGAGCTTTGATGAGTAATCAAGGTGCGCGTAGATATTTGCTGTGGTTGAAAAATCGCTATGTCCTAACCATTCTTGAATATGTTTCATGGGGACACCGCTGGCCAGCAGGAGGCTCGCACAGCTATGCCTGAGATCATGAAAGCGGATTTTGCGGAAACCGTTCCGTTCCAACAGCTTTGGAAACTGCGATGTGATATAGTTCGGCTTGAACCGATCCCCAATATCATCTACGCAAATATATTCAAGGAATTCTCTGTTATAGGAGCGTCCACATAGCTTTTGATTTCTTTCCTGTTGAGCCTTTACCGCAAGCAGCTTTTCATGAAAGTACGGTACAAGCGGGAGCGTTCTGCGGCTGGACTTTGTTTTTGTCGTATCCTTAGCAACGATTACGCATTTGCCATCCAGATTGCAGGAAGTCACCGTATGATTGATCGTAATGGTGTTCTGCTCAAAATCGACAGCGCTCCACTTCAGCCCAATGATCTCGCTGCGCCGCAGGCCATAAAACGCCCCCAGCAGCACCGGAAGTTCCAGTTTTGTTCCTGCAACAGCTTCAAAGAGTTTATTCAATTCCTCTTTATCATAGAAGCTGCCGTAGAACTTATCTTGCTTGGGTCGCTCGACTTTATCCGCAGGGTTAGTCGGAATCATATCATTCTTGACCGCATATTTGAGTGCCTTATGGATATTTGCGTGATAGTGGATCACAGACGCGGGCTTTACCCGCTGCAACTGTTCCTGATAGAACATTTGAATATCATGTGCCTGCAAATCCCGTAATAGGATTTTCTTTTTACGAAAGTATGGCGCAATAATTGACTTCACGGCGTTTACATACGAAGAATATGTCGGCACACTAACCGTCGATTTTACAATTTCAAGCCATTGCTCCATGAAGTCTGCGAACAGAACATCATCACCAGCCTTGGCGTTGGTGTACTTTCTCCGTTCCTCCATGAGCATCTGCTCTGCGCGTTTTTTGTTGCCTTTGATGGTCAAACCTGTCGAGATCCATTTGGGTTTTCTTTTTCCCGCCGAATCCGTTAAGTTCAGAATGATGTAATAATAGCCATTCTTTTCATGCAGATGGCCCGCTACCATGTTGTTCCTCCTCTCACACAAATCGGGGCCACGGAATTATCTGCTGTCGGCCCTCTTATCGTACCACTCGTCACCCATCAATGCAAAAAATGCAGTGATGACTACGAAGGATTTTTTCGTTCAGGTTCAATTATCTGTAAATACTCCAATAAGTTGATTTTGGGAATACGATATGCACGGCCTATCTTCAGGCACCGGATCTGTCCTGTCTGCAATAATTTATAACCGGTCTTTTTCCCAATCGACAAAGCCTTGCACATCTCGTCAATAGACATCACATCAGGATAGCTATTGAGCATTAAACGAATAGCATTTTTTCGCATGGCTCTCTCCTTATTCTATTATTTTATTGGAATAGCAAACAGGCGGCTGCTGGCAGGCCAAAGGCATTCCCTTCGGTCACAGCTCCACAGGATTTTCACCTCGGCCCATGCTGATGGGTGCGCCGAACAATGCTTTGAGGGCGTTCAATTCGGGAGTATCGTTAGAGGTGGCAAAGGTCATAGCCGGCAGATTGCCAGTCTGCTTTCCGGCTGGATCGTAATCGCTCGCTCTGCAAAAAGAGGTCGTGGCGGATCTGCCGCGTGGCTCACTTTGACACGAATGTACCTGTCTGCCGTATTCTGCGTCCATAAGCCGCTTTCTTTTTCAAGGTGCTTAAGGCTCCTGTTAGCCCGTATCAGCCATCAAATAGAGAGATTGATAACTGATACCCGCAAGCAGGAAAAGCCCATAGCGGCGGCATGGAAAGGGGAACACGCCGCCGTGTATGGGCCAGGGTTATGCTGCCTTTACGAGTTCAAAACTGAGGATCTTCGTAATCAGCTTGATTTCCAGCGTCTTACGCAACTCATCGTCCACGCACAGATGCGGCACACCGTTTTCGTCATAGAGGCGTCTGGTTGCCAACGCCGCAATGTACGGCTCATAGTGCTTCAAGACGGTGTTTATTGCGTCAACATTGCCGCTTGCTGCCGCTTCAATCACAGAGAACGGCAGTAAAGCGTGTTTGCTATTCTGCGCTCTGTCCATCTTCCTTAACCTCCAATCTTAATTTCAATTCTTTCAGGGAGCTTGTCCGCCTGTAATGGATGGTAGCTCCAACTACTTTGAGTTTTTCGGCAATTTCCGTATCATTCATATCCAGGAAGTATGACAGCAGGATCACGTCGCGCTTTGTGCTCGGCAAAGTTGCCAGCGCTTCTGCCAGTCGCTCATCCTTTACGCCGACACGGTACTCCAGCACATCGAAATATGTACTGTCCGAGGGATACTCGTCCATAGCATAGAGCTGACCAAGTTCCGCTTCTGACAGCTCCGAAAGATTGGTTTCCTTTTCGGCTCTGCGGGCAAGCTGCTTTTTGTAGTTACGGCTTTCATCCCGCAGTACCTTTCGGCAGATGCTGTCAAACTGATGCCTTACGGTTTTCATTTGAGATGGCGATAGCTTCAAGAGTTTTCACCTCCTCTCATACACCGAGAGGCCGGTTTATTTCCCCTTTCACTCTCTATCCCAATCGGGAAAGGCCAAATCTTAAATTTTTCAGAAAGATTTTTTGAAAAAATGTAAAAAAATTTCCCCACCGGATGAAAAACCGTTGGGGAAGAAAAAATATATGTATCAAAACAAGTCAATCCGCTGCACTCGAACGCAGCAAGAAAGATGCTATTCTTTGCCTGCGTCAAAAGGCAGTGAAACAGTAACCTGCGCGTAGTAATCAGTTTTTTATCAGTTCTGGTCTTCGTAGTGTCCCATTACTGACGCACTAAGTATGTTGCCTGAGTCTTTACCAAAAACCTTACCTCCTTTTCGGAAGTGAGTTTAAGTACATCATTTTGCTGCCCTACATACGGATTTATGTGAGCCGCAGTACACGGTAAAATGATAGCAGAGGTGATGCCCATGCAATCTGCTCTGGACAAACTGGCAAAGGCTGTGCGCGACGCACGAGAGGCCAAAGGCCTTTCGCAGCGTGAATTGGCCAGAAAGCTAAATATGAATATGCGCACAATCATGGACTTAGAGATGGGACGCAGTAACCCAAAGGGCGAAACAATCTTCCTGATTGCAGAAGAACTCCATATCAGCTTGGATGCACTTATTTATACTGATAAGACACAGCCGAACGCAGTCAGCATTGATGTTCTGGAATTCTTTTCAGAGAAAACAAAAGAGGACAGCGCAACTTATGTTGAGATCTGCCGCCAAATTGAAACACTGCATTCAAAAAAGCCAATTGAGTAGACGAGGTCGGTCCACTTAGGAACCGGCTTCGTTCTCTTTTCTTAAGATATAAACGACAAGCGGCGGCAAGGAAATTCGTTCCAAGCCGCCGCTATATATTTGTTTGCCGTTGCTGTCCAGCGGCTGTAGTTTTCAATTCGCTTGTTCTGCGATCAAAGTAACTGTAGCATATAACCAGTCTCCATTTCAGTAGCGCAATTTGGACAATTCATAGGTGTTCCTCCATCTCCCGCACTTCTGCATATACCACGCTATCTGGATTGACCAAGACAGACGGAGCTGCCGGCTCGTGGTTGGAAGAAAATCCGATACTTAATGCCAAAATCGCACCCAGATAAAGAATGCAGTAAATCCCCACCACGATGCAGCTCGCGCGACGGTTTTTTTCGCCCTTTGCTCTTGACGAACACAATGATGGCAACAACCAACAAAAGGGCAGTGAAGATCATCATGCCCTCACTAAGATACAGCGACAGCAGTTTGTCGAAGGACATACTTGTAACTCCAAAAACAGAGTTCATGAGAACACTTCCCTTCTTCAATAGGCGAATATAATAGTTGCTTCCGATTTTCGTATCAGGAATACCTCCATTGGCTTCGCTATAGATAAGTATGGTGCCGTCACATCACTGATTTCCCGCGAGGAGTTCTATGCCCTCCAGAGCGAACAGTTCGTGGAGGAGACCTTTGATGGTTCTCTGCCGGCCTTTCTTGCCGCCTTTGGCACCCGCAAGAAGATGACTGATGCGGAGATCGAAGAGCTGAAGCGCATCATTGACGGCTTCAGGAGGTGACAGTATGAATTTCTACGTCTTTATCCCCAAACTCCTGAATATGAGCTTGACAGCCAGCGTGGCCATCGTGCTTGTGCTGCTGTTGCGCCTGATGCTCAAAAAAGCCCCCAAGGTGATCTCCTATGCTCTGTGGGCGGTGGTCCTGTTTCGTCTGCTTTGCCCGGTATCCATTGAGTCCAGTTTCTCGTTGTTCGGCCTGATAGATGCACCGACAACTGAAAGCACCGCATTAACCACCAGCATTGAGTATGTGCCGGAGAACATCGTCCACACGGAATATCCTGCCGTTACTCTGCCAGTGCCCGGTGTCAGTGAAGTAATCAAACGAGAGTAAAGACCTCCTCTACTTTACATTTGGATACTTACTTGATCTGCCGAAGTCTGGAACGGTAATTGTTCCTTTTTCAGTCATTGAGGATGGAGCCAGCGCGGCTATTTATCCCGATGATTCACTGATAAGTGATTCAGGTACCTATGCGGACGCTATTCATATGCGTGGTGAACATGCGGGCGGATTTGCATTCTATGTTTCTGCTGATGCATGTGAAAAGGCAAAAGGTACTATGAAGATCAAGGGTTTTTGTACCGAGCTAACATATGCGCGGAAAGAAATAAATGTGGAGCTGCAGGGCAGCAACTGTGATGAGATCAGTATTCAAGTTATCAATGCCCAAAATTATGCCAGAGATGGAAATATTGAGGTCACAGATGCTTCGATTATCGTTGCAGGTATTTGAAGCAGCAGATATAATGAATGTAGAAATAATTAAAGTTTTCTCAAATCAAGTGTCCCCAAATGGGGATTTCCATCGTTACAGTAGTTGAAAAGAATAGAAACTCTTGCGCAACAGACGGCATACTGTGCTGTCGCCCAAAGATATCAGCACTCCGGCTATCGGAATAGAGCCGACACAGGAGCAAATTGCTGCCAGTATCCTTGCACCGGGGGAGAGCAAGGTTTGACAAGGGCCTTTCTGAAAGGGAAGAGTGGTGGCGTATTGATGATAAGACCGACTTGGAAGCATTGCATACCCAAATTCAAGATGTATTGGTGAAGGCCGATCAATGGTTTCAGACGTTCCAAACGAAAGAATCAACTGTTCACATAATTTTGGATGGGACGGCGGAACAGTACTATTGCATGTGTTATGCACTATTGGACAGCAAGGCTTCTTGTCGATATGGGTATTCGTATGAAGTATACGAAGCAATTAGGGATTCAAAAGCAGACAAGCTTGTTGAGTTGGCAAATCATATTCGCGGGAATTGATTTGCGACTTTCCGTGTGCGAGTAAGATAAGTAATGAGGAGGCGGGCATGAGTGTTCCTGTTTCACTCATTCAAGAATTGTATAGGAAATCGAAATTTGACAATAGGAGTGGGATTGTGTGAACATTCAACTTAAAGGTATTGCCTTAATTATTTTTGCGGTTCTTATGGTGGTCATTGGTATTGCTATGACTCCTGACCTCTCTGCCACCTTTGCGAATATTATGGCTTTCCTTGGAGGTTTTGTTGGTTTCTGTGGTTTAGTCCTTGCTTGTATGGGTGACACGAACAAAAAAGACTAAACAATATAAAAAAGCAAGCCAATTCCAATTGGTGAACTGAATAGCACCATTCTCCGATAGGAGTACTTCACAATCCACCATCATCTGGTGTATCATTTATCTGGCTTTCATTTTGACATTGGTTGAATAAGCGAGAGGCAAACGATGAAAATTTGGCAAATGAATTTCGAGTTAGATTGCTATGATAATTTGGAGCCCGTTCATAATCTAACTGTTGACGAACTGCAATCATTTGATGGCAGACAACATTTAAACAACTGGACACCGCTTCGTGTAATGCGCATGGAACCGGAAAAAGGATTGGAGTTGAGTGATGCTCCTGGTTTCATTTTACCTGTTTTCGGCCGCCACGCACTTGACTATTTAAAGCCGTTGATTGCGCCTCATGTTGAGGTCTTACCTCTATCGTTTGATGAAGGCGAGTTCTTTGCCATCAATGTAATTACAGTTTTGAATGCTGTCGATTACCAGAATTCCGTTTACAAAACTTTCCGAGATGGAAAACGTATCATGTCTTTCAAAAAATATGCATTTCATGAGAGCATTGTTGCCGGAGTGCCTATTTTTAAGATTTCAGACGAAAGAGTTCGATACGCCTTTGTCTCGGACGAATTCAAGCAAATTGTTGAGCAAAACAAATTGACGGGTTTTGTATTCCGATTAGTGTGGGAAAGCGATATGGCACGATAACTTCACCTCTGGATTAAAGCAAATGAGGGGGTGTCGGTTCTTGTGAGCCGATACCCCCCTTGAATTTGTTTTGAATCAGAGAAAGCAACTTCACGCATCGACACCCTGGTGAGAATTGCTTTAGATTCGACTGTTTGTTTTTGGAGTAACCCCGGCCTGCGAATGCAGGCCGGGGCCAAGCGCTTGCAAGGGTAATTGCTAGGGCAAAAGAACCGTACTCTTGTTTTCCTCGTATTCTATTCTACATCAATAATATCTAACTGAACAATTATGTTTTTCCCGTCATAGACAACATAGGATACTCGAACAAATAATCCGTTTTGGGTAATTGGACCGCCGTTTATTGAGGTTTTATCAAACCCAAAATAATTTCTGCATTCACCTCCCCCATAAGAAAAACTGACTCCATCAACAGAAAAACTCTCCCAAGGATTGAGATTAGTAGAAGGAGGCTTATACTCCTGAACCTGCCCTATAACAGTTTCATATTCTCCCATTTGATATGCAACCACCACATTTTTATATGTGATCAATTAAGTACCAAGGAACCACATCTGAAAGAGCAAAAGCGTAACAATAATTACGCTGGTTCTTTTAGAAAGGGTTTTCCAAAAAGGCCTCCTATAGTATATGCTAGATGCAGCACAAATAAGAATAATTACAATTATAGGAAGTATTAAAACGGGGTTTCCTGCCAAAAGAGTTGACTTGAATACCGTGTGCAGTGAATCCACCTCCTAAATATCTATGTCAAGTAACATCGGCTCAACGACCTTTACTTTGCTAGTCTGTACAGAAACTGTATCCAGTTTCTTCCCGCGGAAGCTCTCGCCCCGCAGCTTGAATATACCAGACCAGCAAAGGAAAGGCAAAACTTTTTTACTCTGTGTAGTACACAGGGCGTCCTACAGAGGTGAAGCCCCCCAGACCAGTAACGACCACATTGTTATAGCCGCTGGCGCAGTGAATGATTAGCAATTCTCCGTTTGCGTCCCTGCCGCCAACGATGCCCACATGGGAATTATCCGGGTAGAACACCAAGTCACCGGGCTGTGCGTCCGCCCACGAAATATCGGTGCAATAGCTGTGCTGTGCGGTGGCTCCTCCGCCGTGTCCGATGACATAGCCGCCGCCAGACTGATTGTAGAACACCCAATCGACGAATCCGCTGCAATCCAGTCCGTAAGGCCGATAGGTGCCGGTGGTTGAGCTGCCCGCCGCCGTGACCTGCCGCAGTTCGCCCCATCGGCTGTCCCAGCCAAGCACCAGTGATTTTCCGCCCCAATAATAATTCACCTTGCCGACAAGAGAACAGGCGGTGCGTACCACTGCCTCGCGCTCCGGGGACAGATCTTCCGGCAGATCGCGGAGCAGTGCCGCCGTGTCCCTGCTGACGGAGTACACATCCTCCAACAACTCCAGCAGAAGCGCCCGCTGTTCCAGCAGCTCGTCCAGCGCCGCGATCTGATTGCGGTTGAAATGGTAAACTGTTTTCATTTCTTCTGCCGTTTTTGCGGTGATGGTGATATAGAGATTTCGCTCCGTCCATCCGTCATCATCGCCACTGCCGGGATGGTGAATGACCTCAATGCGGTGGGTAATGGTGGTCATATCCCAAAAGACTGCTTTCAGGCGGGCAATGCGGTCAGCATCCATGGTGGCCACGTCCGCGGCGTCCGCATCGTTACTGCCTGCTACCTTCACCGCGAACACCGCCAGCACCTCGATCCAATCGGCAGGCTGGCCGGTCACGGAGATGGAATCATAATCATCTGCCGTTTGCAGGGTTTCCAGCCGCTCATTGAAATCATAATTGACCTGCGCCACCGCAGCAGAGATCGGCACAACGCCCGCCTCCCGGCTCTCGTTGGAAAAAAGGATACCGAAGGGGGACGCCACGATTGCCGCCACAAGGATCACCGTCAGTATCAGCACCAGCACCACCGCACCGCCGCCTGCCGACAGGATCGAGCTGACCGCAGACGCCACTCCTTTCCCGATTTCTTTCACTGCCTGGACTGCCACGCTGCCCAGCTTTTTGGAAGCCCTTCCGCCGCTCTGCGCGGATTCCTGAAGCATCTTCCGCTGCGCCTTTCTCTGCGCCGCCGCCCTTGCGCGGCGCGTGATGATTGCATTGTTCGGCGCTGCGTGGTCAGTTGGTCGAACACGCATGGTGCGCGTGGCCTTGGTCATGGCCTGTCCGCTCTTGGGGGCAGGACTGCCCTTGGCCGATGCCCCCGAATTGCCTTTCTGCGGAGTGGTCATTGTGCCTCCACGGTCGGACCGTGGAGGCATAAAAGGGCTTTCTGTTATTCTTTTCTCGGCAAGGTTCCGCCGATAGGCGGCTTTTGCGTCCTGTATGGCTTTCTGCCGCCCACGCTCCTGCGGGGCGGCATTTGCGCTTTTTGTACCTCCGCGATTTTGCGGAGAAATGGTCTGGTTTCCGACTTCATTTCGTGCAGTGGTTTGTACCGGAGAAAAGGCATATTCCATCGGCGTGTCGATGAAAACATTTTCCGCACCAATCCCCATATCTGCCACTCTGTACTCCCTCGCCGCATTTTCTTTGCCCTGCCGCAGCTTTCCTCGGTAGTGCTTTATCATGCGCCGCGAGGCATCCGCCGCCCCAGCCGCACCACGGCGCATAGTTTTCTCCACGCGGTCGGTAGCATAGCGCACAGGGTCGCGGCTTTCCGGCTCTTTCTCTTTCTGCCGCTTATCCATGTGCTTTTTCAGAAGGGAATCCGCGTCCTTGGGTGCGGAGTTCTTCAACTTTGCCTTTGGCGTGTCCATGCCGGGTTTGATCTTCAAGTCCCGCATGGCGTCAGTCCTCACCGGGGCGTGTTGACATTAGGCGGTACAGTTCTGTATTTTTGGGCAGCTCATTGGCGAAAGGCACGATGGCCCCGCCTACCTTGATGAGTCCATGGCCGGCAGGGGCGTTATCCACATAGCTCATCTGCGTATCCGATGCACCCAGCAGGCGGGCAAGCTGCTCCCGGTCGGTGGTAGCCTGATTGAGCATCAGCAGGAACTCGGAGTTTGCGAACATCATCCGCGCCGTATTGGACAGCAGACATTCCTCCACATTCTGTGTGATGCCGGTGAGCGTCGCGCCGTATTTGCGGAAGCGCTTCCAGCACTTGTATAGGAACTCACTGCTGTAATTGTTGATACCGTGTCCGCTGCCGCTCCCATTAGCGAAAAACAGATAGATCTCGTCGATGTAGACATGGGTGTATTTTCCCTCTCTGCGGTTCTGGATAACGCGGTTGTAAATGGCGTCCAGCATCACCAGCAGGCCCACCGATTTCAGATTTTCGCCCAAGTCCTGAATGTCAAAGCAGAGAATGCGGCTTTTTGTGTTGATATTGGTCTGGTGGGAAAATACATTCAAACTGCCCACTGTGAACAGCTCCAGTGCCAGCGCGATCCGGTGCGCCTCCGGGTTGACCTGCTTCATCAGGTCGTCATAGAGGTCCTTCAGCGTGGGCGGCTGCCCCTGATAATTTTTCAAATATTCCCGATAGATGTTTCCCACGCTGCGGTCAATGATAGACTTCTCCTGCGGCTCGATCTTATCCGCGCCCATAAGCTGCTCGTAGAGCGACATGATAAACTCGGACTTCATCACCAACGGCTCCCTGCCGTCGCCATACCCCTCGGACAAATCCAGCGCATTGATGTGGCAGCCATTTGGATCAGAGGCGGAGATGGTGATGACCTCACCGCCCAATGCCCGCACCAACTCGCCATATTCACGCTCCGGGTCCACGATGATAATATCATGGTCGGTGGAGAGCGCCAGCGCGGAGACCTCCTGCTTTGCCGCCATTGACTTACCAGAGCCGGACACGCCGGTAATAAAACCGTTGCCGTTGAGCAGATTTCCGCGGTTGCAGACGATGAGGTTATGCGATACGGCGTTGACGCCGTAGTAAATACCGCCCGCGTCCTGGATCTCCTGCGATTTGAACGGCATAAGGACAGCGGTACATTCCGTGGTCAGGGTGCGGGTAGCGTCAATGCGCTTGAGGCCGAGGGGCAGCACCGTGTTCAGCGCGTCCTCCTGCTGGTAGCGCAGAATGTTAAATTGACAGCCCCGCGCCCGCCCGATGGCTTGTAGGGCCTCGGTGTCCTGATCGAGCTGTTCAAGGTTATCTGCCAGGTGCGTCAGCGTGACGAGTGCCAGCATCATGCGCTGGTCGCGGCTCATGAGGTCGTCCATAAATTCCTTCGTTTCGCTCCGCATCTGCTCCAAGTCATAGGGGATATTGGCGGTAAAATTGTTGTTCTGATTCTGCCGCTGCTGCCAGCGGGTAATATCCGATTCCACGGACATAATGCGCTTGCGAATATCGCTCACTGCTTCGTCCATTGCCACAGGAATAATGTCAATGGAAAGCATCATATTCCGGGGATAGTCCATCAGCTCCGTGATCATCTCGTCGGAAATAAAGCTGGCATACTCCCGCAGGAACAGGGTGCGCCCCACATGATCGCCCAACTCGTAGTGATTTTTCTGAAAGGAGATACAGTCCGGGGCGATGCTGTCCCGGAAGTCATGCCCTTTGCGTATGGTGTCCTCCAAATTGAAGCGGAATAGCTGTTCCTCGCCGGGACGATAGAAGTCATGCAGAAGCCGCAGGCGGTCATTGACCGTGATCTCCCGGACACTGGATGACATACGGGAAAGTCCCGTGGTAAGGTCAGTTCCGACACGGGAAAAGAACGCGCGGGCCTCCTCCACGCTTTTCTTCTCCGCCGAAACGGTGATGTACTTTTCCTGAATGAGATTGTTGCTCTCCGCCGCCTTGCCCAACACCAGCCCATTGTATTCGTTTCGGTAGCGGTCACAGCGGTCGCCCTGCATGGGCATGAGCAGCGTCCGACCGAAGTCCTTTTGATTGAGCTGACGGTTAAAAAGTGTGATCTTCGCCGTGGCTCCGATGGGCAGCGAGTTCAGGAAAGAACAGTAGGTCATAAAGAGTTCCCGCTGCTTTTCCGGGGAGGCCACGGCGTAATTGACATCAAAAAAGCGCCAAGTTTTTGAAAACTTGCCGCTTACCTGAAACACGCCGTCTTGATAAATACGTTTGATGGGAATGGATTTCTGGACGCTGCGGGGAACGGAAAAAGTGTCCCGTTCCGCGCTGCGCCGATGCTTGAAAAGGATCAATGTTTCTTCACCTCTCGTTTCATCGCTTCTTCATAGTAGTTTTCCGCTTTCCAGACACGCTTGCCTGCCATAATGACCTCTGATTTCAGCCACGCCCACAAAAATCGCTCCAGCGTTAGGCCGTTATACTGAAAAAAGCCCGCAGCGGCCACGGGAGCCGCGCCGACAATGCACACCCAGCTCACCGTTTCCCGGTCCAACACTCGGCTCAGGGTGAAATACAGTGCCACGGCTACGCCCACCGCCAAAATGGAGCAGATGAATTGCCGCACGGACAGGCCGAAAAAGAGTGTTTCGCGATAAGCGCGAATTTCCTTATTGATTTTGATTTCCAATTAGAACCCTTCTTTCCGCAAATATAATAAAAAGATGATTTGGAATAGCCTCCAAATCATCTTTACTCAATCCGCGATATACTCCGCAATATCTTCCAACTTGCAATCTAACGCCTTACACAGCTTGTCTAAAGTTTTTGTCTCCATGTTCTCGTTATTTCTGAGCCGTCGAATGGTCTTACTGTCAATGCCGCCCTTTTCACGAAGGGCGTAGGTAGTGACACCCTTCTGCTCCATAACCGCCCATAGCTTGTCGAATTTAATCATGGGAACCTCCTCAGCTTGACTACTCATATTATGGGGGTTATAATCCCATGTATTAAGGGGATATAATCCCCATACAGAAAGTTGAGGTGTTCAAAAGTGGAGTTGGCTATGGAATTATTAAGCCACATCCTTGCCCAAGGTGAGGTGCAGATCACTTTCCCGCAGCAGAATGAGCCATTTACACAGATAGTGGAAGGACAATGCTATCAAGCGCTCTGTAAAATCAAAGCAATTATTGAAGATGATCGTCTTAATGACAGTGAGTGCTTTCAAAAAATTGAGGAGATCATTCGCGCATTTGAAGAAATCGGAAGCAGTGGCGGTATTCGCCATGATTTTGGTTAGAGTCCCAGCATTTCCTTTACGATGTGGTCGGCAGACTTTACCAAACCCACCAGCACCAGCAGGTTGAATATGACCTCGCCCAAATAGCTCCACACCTGCGTCACCACGGAGGCACTGCTATCCACCACCGGCGTACCGCTGGAGGAAAAGGCTGAAAAGATGATGCAGGCAAGTACGATCACCGCACCCTCCATGCACACGCCCACATAACTCCGCAGAAACGCCTTGCCAAAGTGGGAAGTCCCCTCTCCGGCAAAGGATGCCAGTGCCACCGGGGACAGTGCGGCGTACATATAGATCTTAAAAAAGCGCCCATAGACGGTGAGGATCATAATGAAGGCCAGCACCGTAATAAATAGGCTCCCCAGCAGCGTCACCAGCCAAAGGGGGATGCTTGCAAAAAAGCCCACATCTCCGATGGCGTCCGCGATCTCCTGCGGCAGCGCCACGGATGCGCCGGTCAAGCCGCCGATGCTGCCCGCCGCCGTTGCCACAATGCCGTTGCACACATCAAATACATCTACCAGCAAGTCCATACCATAGGTGATACCCAGCTTTGCCAGCACAAAGTAGATAAAGTGCCGCAGCAGAGTGCTCCGGCCTTTGAAAGTCCCGAAAGCCGGAGGCACTGCGAAAGATACCGATGGCAAAGAACAGCACCAGCAGTCCGTAGCCGATGGCCTGCATCCCGCCGTTGATGGTCACAATGGTCTGCCAGATGGTGCCACCCTTGAAGGTCTGGGGCGATTCCGTCAGCAGTGACCACATTTCCGTCATTTTACTGTTCCAAACGCCAAAGGCGTTGGTCAGGTTTTCTACGATCCAGTTGTTATCCAAATGAAAATCACCTCCCGCAAGGGAGCCGGGAGATCCGCCGCAAGGCAGTATCTCCCGGCTCTTTTCATTAGATCGCACCGATGGCGGTCAGAATCTCCTTTGCAAAGGCGATCATTAAGCCACCAAACAGGCAGAGAAAGCCCTGCGTTCTCTGGCTGGCATCGTGGGACTGGATCGACATACCCACCTGCACGATGCCCCAGCCGAGAATGATAACGCCCAGCGCCTTGATGATGCTGAAAATAAAATCGGAAAGGTTATTCACAATATCCAGCGGATCGCCGCCCGCCGCCATCGCAGGCGTGACGCAGCAAAGGCAGAGGACAGCAGCCCCAGCCGCCGTCCAATAGCGCCGCTTCACCTTATTCGGCTCCGTCGGTTTCCAAAGGTCCTTCTTGTTCAGATTCATGTTCTGTATCCTCCATGTTGATAAATTCGTAATCGTCCAGTGATTTGAACGCATAGGGCAGGTCAGGCAGCGCATAATCCGGCGCGCCCAGCGGCTTGTGGATATAAGGCTTTGCCTTACCGTCTGTTGTCAGCTTAATGTTGGGGTGTCGCTTGATGTTGTACTTTTTGTCCAGTACAGGATCTTCCCCTCGTATAAACAAGATCGCTTTATGGGTGTCCAATTTTCGTACCTCGTCAATGGTCATCAGGTCGCGTCCCGTCTGCTGGAAGTTGGTAGAGCTGGAGCCGCTGCGCCCCTTCGTCTGCCCCCGTGTGCGGGTGGCGATGGTCTCCTTGCCCAGCAGCTTCACAATAAACTCCAACGAGGTCGGCTCGTTGCCGCCGCCGAGGAACAGCAGCGTGTCGCAGTTGCCGATGATGCTCTCCCATTCCTTTTCATACAGCGCCTTGATCTGCTGAATGTTCTGCACGATGATGTTCAGCCCGATATTGTAGCTGCGGCAGGTAGCCAGAATCTTCGGATAGCTCTCCGGCTGGGCCACATTCGCCCATTCGTCCTGAATGACACGCACCGGCACAGGCAGACGCCCGTTGTGCTTCTCGTCCGCCCTGCGGTAAAGTGCCTGAAAGCATTGGGTATAAAGCATTCCCACAAGGTAGTTCATGCTGCTGTCATCAACAGGGATCACGCAGAAGATGGCTTTTTTCTTCTCGCCCAAACTGCCAAAGTCCATCTCATCCACCATTGTCATTCTGGCATACTGCGGGATATTGAAGGTAGCCAACCGAACAGCGGCAGTCACAACAATGGATTTCGCCGTCTTACCCGCTGCCTGCTTGAATATTGCATACTGCTTAACGGCAACATGGTTCGGCTGTTCCTCCTCCAACGCTCGAAAAAGCATATCCAGCGGGCTGCGGTACTGCTCATCTTCTTCCTTTACATCGGCAAAATTCATCATGTAGATCAAAGTCTCAAAGTTCTGTTCCTCCGAGGGTGCTTCGCTGACGAGGTAGAGCATAAGGGCTGAGTCCAGCGCGATCTCCGCCTTCTCCCAAAAGGGGTCGTTGCTGGAAGCGTTGCGGGGTGTGGTATTTTTGATGAGGTTATCAATGAGGGTCAGCACATCTTTTTCGCTGTGAATGTATGAAAAGGGGTTGTATCCGTCGGACTGGCTGGGGTCGATCAGGTTGAACACCCGGACTTCATAGCCCAGCGCCACCAGTAATCCGCCCGCCGCGCGCAGCAGTTCCCCCTTGGGGTCGGTGATAAGATAGGAGCAATTCGCACTGTAAATATTGGGTTTGCAGAAAAAGCGGGTCTTGCCGGAGCCGGAGCCGCCCACTACCAGAACATTCATGTTGCGCTGGGTGATGTAGCCGTCCATACCCAACCGGACGCGCTGGGTCAGAATGATGTTGGCGTCCTTATGCTGGTGATCCATATACTTCCGGTTCAGTTCCTTGGGATTGCCCCATTTGGCGCTGCCGTATTCCTCGCCCGGTCGCCGGTTCTCCCGGCTGGAGTAGTAAAGCGCAATGCCGCAGCCATAGAGCAGCAGGCTCACCAGCATACATTTCAGCGTGTGAGCTGTCCAGCCTATGGCAAAGGGGCGCTCCAGCACTTGGCTGAAACGCCCCATCCATTGAAAGAGGTTCATACCGTCCTCGTAGGCATAGGCGGCGATTGCCGCGAGCCAGAGGACCAACGGGGAGAGCACCGCCCACACAGGGGCGGCGCTGCGAAAGTCATTCTGCCGCAAGGCTTAGTACCCCGTTTTAGGCAGCTTCACCGTTGTTTTGGTGTAGACGGTAGTGAGCCAGCGGGACACCGCCTGAATCCACTGCCCATTGTAAAGGCCGCCCACATCCGCCACATTCAAAACGCTGGCATTGTTGGCAAGACCGCTGCGGGCAGTGGCGTAGATATAAGGCGTTTCTACCTGTGCAAAGCCCGCCTTTACATTTCCGAACACGAACATGACTTCGGCAACACGCTCATTGGCGGCAAAGCCGAGGACAGCGGGGCGGGCGTCCAATACGTAAACCTTGCTTGTACTCAGATTGTCCGCCAAAGTGCGGTAGTCCCCGGAGAGGTTGGCCTTATAGACCACCTTGTAGGAAAGCGGCTGATTGTAGCTGCCCGTGACGATCTTGTCCAATGTTACCTGCGCGGGAAGCTGATCGCGCCAGTAAAAGGAATTGAGCGTTGTGGTGGAACTGTTCTTAATTTCCGAGAACACATAGCGAATGGGCTGACCGGGAACGGCCTGCACGGGGCCTGTTTTCTTGATGGATACGCCGGTCAGAAGATTGCTGTCCTGCACCTCAATGCGGACGATCTGACCCTCATGTTCAAGGTAGACTGTCAGTTCCTTTTCGCTGATACCATAATGTTCCGGTGCCTTGACCTCGCGCACAAAATACCGCGACAAGGGCAACTGCTTGGAGACGGCCAATCCCCGGTTATTGGTGCGAATGGTATCAACAACATTTCCTGCCTTATCGGTGATTTCAAACACCGCGCCCTCCAGCAGCGTCCCGGCAGGCAAACCATTGGTTGGATTGTAGTCCGCAGAGCGCTTCGTGATTTGGATCTGGCCGGTGATGGGGGTATTCTGCCACTCGATTTCCGTGGTTTCGCCGGACTTTACATACACAGTCTTTTTCTGCGTGTCGGGGATATAGCCCTCGTTTTCCAGTTCCCGCAGATAGTAGCGGCCATCCTCCAGCCCCTCAAACCGGACATAGCCCCGGTCATCGCTGGTTTCCTGCGCGATTGGATTGTTGCTGGCATCATACAGGATGAAGGAAACGCCGTAGATGCCCTCGCCGGTGACGGCATTGACCTTGTGGAGCAGGATGCCGGAGATGGCCTTGTTGGTCACAGTTTTGGTCGTGGTCTTGCCATCCTCCACGGTAAAATAAATGGGTGTGCTGTCAAGCTGGTATCCCTTGCCTGCCTCAGTCTCCACGGCGTAATAGCTGCCGCTTGCCAGCGACACATACACGCGCCCATCCGTCCCGGTGGTGACGGTGGTCACCAGACCGCCATCGCTGACACGGCGGATCTCGAAGGTGGTGTTGGGGATGCGCTGAGTCTCGTCCGCCACATTGACCTTGATAAGCTCCACGCCGCCGATGGGGGCGTTATAAAAATACAAGGACTGCGTATCGTCGGGGTTGACTACAACGGTCTGCGTGCGCGTATTTTCGTCGATGGTGTAACCGTCGATGGATTTTTCCTCCGTTACCACCAGCGTACCGGTGACGCCCTTGAGAATGATCTGCCCGTTTTTATCGGTATAGTACAGACCGTTGGAGCTGATTTTCCCGTTTTCGTCGGGGACGAACTCGCCGGTAGCCGTAGTGATCTTGAAGGTGACTCCCGCCAGCGGCTTCTTCGTCACAGCGTCCAGCTTGTTGATAATAAGCGCGCCCTGACGCTTGTTCCAGAAGGTCAGATTTTGCACCGTCCCTGCCTTGATGAGAATGTCCTGGGGTGTGCCGTCCAGCACGAATCCATCCACAGATTTGATCTCACGGGCAACTACGGTAGTACCGGGTTCCAGACCGTTCAAAACGATCTCACCCGCCTTGTCCGTGTAGTACACGCCGTCATCGGGGCCAACGGCAGCGCCGCTGCCATCCACCACCTTGAAGGCAACGCCAGAAAGCGGCTCGTTCTCCGTTCCTTCGATATATTTGTGGATCACCAATGTGGTAGAAGGCTCGTTGTCAAAGGTCAGGCTGTTGGATACACCGCTCCTGACCACAATGGTTTTTGGCGTCTCATCCTTGATATAGCCGATGGGCGCTTTATCCTCAGACACGATAATGGTGGCATTGGGATTCAGGGCAGTAATGGTCACAGTACCGTCAGAGCCGGTGACGAACCGCCCGTTGTCTGTTCCAATGGGCTTGCCCTCACTGTCCTTCACGATGAACTCCGCCTTTGCCAGAGGTTTCTTTGTCAGCGCGTCCCGCTTCAGAATGGTCAGGTTGCAGAGAGGCTTATTGTAGAATGTCAGAGGCGCGTTTTCACCGGCCTGCACCGTAATGGTCTGGGGTGTGCCGTCCAATGCGTACCCCTCCGGTGGGCGAATTTCCTTTGCCACGATGGTCGTACCGGCAGGCAGCTTAGGGAGCTGGATGGCCCCGGACTTGTCCGTGGTGAACTCACCGTTGGCGGTGCCGATGAACGTACCCTTATCGTCGGTGACAAGGAAGGTCGCGCCTGCCAACGGCGTTTTGCTGGCATCATCCGCCAGCTTCTTGATGAGGACGGAGCCGTAAGGCTGGTTGCCGAACCGGAGCGTCACCACATCCTGATCCTTGCCAGTCAGTAAAACCGTCTGGGGCGGCGTGTTGATGGAATAAAACGGACTGGCTTTGGTTTCTTCCACGATATAGGTGCCCGCTTTCAGGCGGGTGAGGATGATGGAGCCGTTTTCCGAAGTGGTGTAGGTGCCAATGACGGTGCCGCCGGTTCCGGAGGTGCCGCCCAGATAGCGGATCTGGAACTCCGCGCCCTGTAAGGCCGCACCGGTTTTTTCATCATACTTGAATACCACCAGCGCGCTGAGGGGGCGATTCTCCCAGATTTTGACCGCGTTTTCGTTGCCAGCCAGATAGAATTCCTGGGTCGGTTCGTCAGCGGGGGCGAATCCGGATGCCGGGGCTTCCTCTGTCACTTTATACCAGCCGCTCTTGAGGGCATCGCCCGTGAAGATGATCTCGCCATGGTCATCCGTGTAAAAGCTGCCGAGGTCATTCATGGCGCCGATGCTTGTGTTGTCCGATGCCCACCAGATGTGGAACTTGGTGTTGGGGATGGGGTCTTTGGTAACTTCGCACCGCTTGATGATTTTCAAAGAAGGCTTCATGGCGTTGAAGAACGTCACCGTGCGGGTCTCGCCGGGGCCGAGGGCGATCGTCTGGGGAATGTCGCAGAGGATCACATCGGAGGGAACATTGACCTCCGTGACCTTGTAGCTGCCCACAGGGATATTCGCCAAGAAAATACGTCCCGTGCCGTCCGTGGTTGCGGTGGTGGAGTAGCTGCCGTCGATCTGCTCAATTTTGTAGGTCACATGGGCAATGGGTTCCCCGGTGGCAATGTTTTTCTTCAGGATCTCCAAACCGGGTTTTACATAGTTGGTGAAGGCGGCCTCCACAGTACCGGCACCAGCCAGCAGGGCGATGTCCTGATGGGTGCCAGTCTTGATATACGGCTCCTCCACGGACTGCTCGGTAACGCGGTACACACCGGGCTGGAGATCGGGCAGTGTCTTTTCGCCGTCCACGGTGACGGTGGTGGAGTAGCTGCCGGTCAGGGATTCCACCAGAAAGGTCGCCTTGACCTTGGCGAAGGTCTGGGCATCTGCCTTGGTGATTTTCAGGCTGGGCAGAGGACTGTTGCTGGCGGAAACAGTGTACTGCTTGTCGCCATCGGTGGTATCGACATAGACGCTGTGGGGGTGGGGTCCAGAGCATAACCCTCCAGAGCTTCCACCTCCACGAATGTCCACAGACCCTTGGTGACATCCTTTACCTCGATAATGCCGCCGTTTTTGGTCACATCACTGCCAACGATCTGACCGTCCCGGTAGATGTTGAACACAGCACCATTCAAACCAGTATTCGTTCCTGCAATGACTTTTTTGAGGGTGATGTCCGCATCACCGGCAGGCGGATTATCCGGTTCCTCCGGGGCAGGGACCTTACCGACTTGCAATTTGCGGGGCGCATAGTACGCGAAAAAACTCTGGCGGCCGGACACACTGGATTTGGCATAGACCGCCCATTTTGCTGACTCATCTTCCATCACAGCAGCGATGATACCCTTGGCAGCGTAGTCTTCGATCTGCTGTTGATATTCCGCGTCTTCCTTGGCTTTCTGGGCCAAGAGCCAATCCACATAGCCGAGGTAAGTCTCGTAGGTGTCACGGTTGGCAAAGCCGCCGGCATCAATGTCACCGGAGGTATCGCCGCCCGCGGATTTGTCGCTCTGGTTGTCCCAGATGTAGGTCTGCAAGGCCATGAACAGACTGCCGGGGATCTCGCCGGTATAGTCTGCGATATAGGACATCATCCATTTGACGTTTTCCTTGGTGATTGTGTCCATCTCACCCAAGCCGGTCTTGGCAACAGCTTTTTCCCACAGGGCATCTGCGTCCGCGCCAGTGGCGCTTTGGTAGGTGTAGCTGTTCAAAAAACTGGCTGTCCCGTACCGATAAGAATAGCCGAGATCCATGCAGTAAAGCTGTTTGCCTGCCGCCGTGGGTGGACGGTAGGAATATTGCTGGCCGGTGGAGGTCAGCCGGGTAGACCAGAGGTTGGGGTCTGTGGTTGCTTTGATGCCCGTTCCGCTGCCGGAAGCTGCCAAAGCGGAGGTGGGCAACAGGGTCAGCAAGGTCAAAAGAGCCAACATCGCTGACAAGATCCGTGTTTTCCATGTTTTCATACACTGATTTCCTTTCACATTTTCATAATAGAAAAGCAGGCCGTATAACACGACCTGCTCTTTCAGAAAAGGGATATTTACTTGTTCATAATAGGTATATCTACCTGTGAGATCACACATCCATCGTAGAGAAAGAGCTGAACGCAGTACCAGCTTTCCTCCCCAGCAGCATTGATGCCCTTGGCAATGCCCACACCGATAGCGTTTAGGCGTTCATTGCGTATATTCCGCAGATGTGTCTCGGAATTGGCCCAGCCATCGACTGCCGCTTCCGCGAGGCTCACATCATGTTGGGAAAGGTAACGTGTGGCGATCCGATGGATGTTTTCCGCCATGTACGGGCAGTCCGTGACCGTATTGAAGTTCCGACCATCCGGTCTGGTGTGGGAATAGACCGTGTTGGCGGCCATTTCGTTGGCCCGCACCTGCGCCGCCTGCATGAGCTTGTCGCTGGTGGTCAGGGTTGCAATGCCGTTTTCCTTACGGAGTGCGTTGGTGCGTTCCACGATGTCCTGTTTCATGGCATCCACATCGGCATCATTGGCAGGGGCTGTGGGTTCTGGATGCGATTCCGGTTTATCGGGTTCTGTCTTTGCAGGTGCTTCTCCGGTGTAGGGCTTGCCGCTTTCCACCTGCACACAGCCGTTGGCGCTGTCCCAATAGACCTCGAATCCCACTGCCTCGCCCATGTCCCGGAGCTTGACGTAGTTGTTGCCTTTGATACGGTAGGCTTCCATCTGTACTTCCCGTCCATCGACAAATACGCGATGGGTGCTGCGCTCGGCCATGATCCCGGCAGCATACGCCGTGGTGGTGACGCCCACCACCAGCAGGCAGGTAAGAAAACCGGCTGCAAAACTTCCTCGCTTCATGGTGTGTACCTCCAAAGTCTTTTGATGGGTTCATGGTATCGCGGATACCGCCGTGTGTCAAAAAATCCGCCCTGATTTTTCAGAGCGGATTTATGACTTAAATTTGCTTGCTTAAATCTCGGCGGCTATAAACGATACGGCGTACTTCTATCGTGTCGCCAATCACTACATAAAAGATGGTATAGTTCTTGACTTGGATTCGGTAATAGGGATACCTGCGCTCTTTCGCAGAGTGGTATGGCTCGAATGCTTCTGCACAGGAAAGACGATCTTGAATTGCGTTTTCTACCGCATCGACAAAATCTTCAGCTGCGATTGGGTTTTGAAGCCGAACACTGATATAGTCCACGATTTCATTCAAGTCATCTTCAAAGAGCGGCAGGATTCTCAGCTTATAATGCTTTCCGTCCATGAATCCGTCCTCTCACGCGCTTGAATACCTCGTCCCCGGAATAGCGAACATCGCTGGAATCCGCTGCACGGTCTGCCTCATCCAGTTTCAGTTCTACATCGTCAGTCAATGCAGAATACTGCTCAATACTCATAACGACCATAGAACCATATCCGTTTTTCGTCAGATAGACAGGCTCGCCAGTATTCAACACGGTATTCTCGATTTCGGGGAATTTGTTCCGCAGATCCGAAACAGGTCTAATGTGCTGATTCATCACGCAGGTGACAAGGGTGATGATGTTCTCCGTGCTGTCGTTTAGGATGCTGGTATCGTCCACGTCGATTTTACTGACAGAGTACACCTCATAGCTGCGTGTGCCGAGTTGGGTGGTCAGCTTGATGGTGTCGCCAATGTCAAGGGTGTGAATTTTGCCAAAGTGATTATTGACGCCGCGATTGTGTCCGGCGATGGCCACATTCCCCTCCCAAATGGAGGTGCCGGCAAAATGCCCCGCACCCTTGCGGAGCGCGTCCGCGTCCGTCCCCTGATACACCTTGACAGACAGGCCAAGGGTGGGGATTTTCAGCGTACCGAGGTAGCCGCCGCTGTAATAGAGGTCTTCGTGACAGCAGTGTACTTCACCGGCGTGTAAGAGCCTGTGCTGCCGTTGGCACTGCCGGAAGTAGCGGGCGGCAGGACGGTCACACCGCCTGTGCCGCTGATTGTTCCCGTGGCCGAACCGCTTACAAGGTTTGGTGTCAGCAGTTCCCCAGCGTTCAGCGTATAAGAGGTAGGCGAGCCAAAAGCAGGCGGGATGTAGGCGGCGTTTTTGCTGCGGTCGGTATTCGCAGGCTTGTCCATCGTGACATAAATGGTATCGTCCGAGGTGGGGCGTCCGAACAGTCCTGCGTCCGGGCCGTCAAAGTGATACTCCAATGCCGATGCAGGCATGGAAAAAGCCGCCAGCATACAGCAGGCGGCCAGCAGCGTGGTCAGATATTTTTTCATGCGGCGTACCCTCTTTTCTTATTGATGTAGTGGCGATAGCCCTTATAACCGGCATAGCCGCAGCCGCCCAGCGCCGCCGCTCCCACGGGGATCAGTAGCCACAGCCAGTTAAAACTACTGCGTCCGGTTTTCACCGCTGCATTCCCAACACTGGAAAAAACAGCGGTATAGACCACTGTATCACAGCTTGTGCGGGTGACGTCACCCTTATAGTCCGCCGTGACGGTGTAGCCAGTGGCGTATTTGCTGGTGGCGGTGCCGGTGTAGCTTGCCACGGCAGTGTAGCGGATGGGAATGTCATAGCCGTCCGTGGGGTCAACAGCCGCTTCCTGCCAGCTTACATTGGCAAGGGTCAGGGTGCGGCCATTTTCGTTCACAGACTTGGGAACAAGGGACACATCTGCGTCGGAGAGGTTGGGATAGGTGCGCTCCGCCGTCACCGTGCGGCTGCTGGTCCCGTACCCCACAGCCTCCACCTGAATGGTAGTGTGGTCAAGGGACAGGACACCCTCATAGCCGTCCTCGGTCTTGACCTCCAGCTTCGGCTCCAGCATTTTCAGAATTTCCGCCATGTCCTTGGTCTTGCTCCCCAGCGTGACCACCTCGATATGCTCCCGCGTGTCCGTTTCTGTCTGGTCATTTTTCAGCAAATCAAGGAGCGTATAGGTGTGGCCCTCACGCTCAAAGTCAGCGGTGGGGATCGTGGCGGGATCGTCCTTCGCGGTCAGGTAATAGACCTTTTCTAATCGATACACACCGTTTTCCTCGCTGGCTCTGACCTCGGCGGGATAGGCGGAAATGCCGGGAAGCGTATCTGCGGCAGAGATCATTGTGGATACCGTATCGGCTTCTGTCATGGGCCCTGCGGCCAGCGCCGCGACACTCATGCTGCACAGCATCAGCGCCGTGCAGAGTGCAAACGCAACTTTCTTTTTCACATTACGCCTCTCTTTCTTAACGAACGGGCCGATTCTGCTCCAGCTGCTTACGCTCCTGCGGAGAGATCTCACGCTGGATGTCATTTTGCAGCTTACGAAAATACTTTTGCAGGCTGTCCACCACACCGCGACGATCCTGCACCTCCATACCGTCAAACACCTGTCCCACGCGGCACACATCGGGCTGCGGGGCCTCCACGCCGAAATTACGGCAGAGCATATAGCTGACGCTCTCGGCGTCCATGGCGCAGTCCTCACGGGTATAGTAGGGATAGCGCCCGTGGTCATGGATACCGGCGTGGACGATCTCGCGGGAGAGCGCCGCAAAGATCTTGCTGTCGATCAGGCGGCTGGATACCGTAATGCTCTGCGTCTTAGGATCATAAACGGCGTCCTGGTACATAGTGCTGCTGGTGACCACGGGAACGGGGGAGCTGTCCAGCAATCGGCGCAGGGCGGCGTCCATTTCCGGTGTATTGTCTTTCAGGCTCAGCGCCGGAACACCGGCCTTGCCGTGGGTCTGGGAAATATCGAACACACGCCCGATCTTATAGCCGTGATACTCCCTTCCGTCCTTCACATAGGTGTCCGACACGCGGATCTTCATGCCGTTCTCGTCACGGTTGACGCTGCGCCCCAGCCGGTTCCACACCTCCAAGCTGTTGATGTAGTGATGTCGGGGTTCTGCGCCATTGCCAGCATCACATTGGACGCGCTGTATCGCGGGTTGATGGCCTGCGTGTCCAGATAGTGGAGGTATGCGCCGGGTTCGCTGGTGACGTGCATGACCGCATCGTCAGAAAGCTGTCCCAATTCCTCGCGCTCCGCTGTTTTCTTTGCCTTCCAGTCCTCGTCCCTCTGCTGCTTCTGCTGGATCAAATCGTCTAACTTTGCCATGTTCGTTTCTCCTTCTCAAAATCAATTTATTCCCGCGTAGGCATAGCCTTTTGAATGGCTTCCCGCACGGTGTCCTTGGTGGGAGCTGTGCCATCCCGTTCTGCCGCGGCTTGCAGCGCCATCAGACGGCTGCGGACGGAGGGGCGGGCGTCAGCCTTCTCCGTAGCCGGTTCCGTAGACGCTCTCGCACCAGTCCCGCGCTCCTTGGAGCTGTTCTCGGACGGAGCGCGGGCGTTCTCTTTTTTTTCGGCAGCGTCCTCCTTCACCGGCGCGGGATAGCCCATGCGCTCAAAAATGCGGTTGATCTGCTTGGCGTCCTGCCTTCGCCATAATCTCTACCGTCCCGGTCTTTTCCACCTTATTGACGATGGGGTAAAACAGGACGCCGTAGCGTTTGGCTTCCATCTGAAAGCCCTTCAAGTCCTCCTGCTTGACGGAAAAGATCGTCAGCTCCTCGCCGTCGTGGATCAGGCGCTTGAGGTTGGTCTTACCGGCGAGCTTCTGGTTGTCATTGGCAAGGGCAATCAGAAGGGCGGCAAGATTTTTCGCCCCCAGCCCTGCCAGCTTGACGGCGCTCTCGGTGATCTGGATGCCCTCACGCACCATCAGGTCAGCGGTTTCGCCGCTGGTACTCATGCTCATATTCCTCCTTCTTCTTTAGATTTTCTGCCGTTCAGCCTGCGCCTGCTGGCACTGTTGGGATACCCTTGGAATGTCCGCCTGTATTCTGCGGCACAGGCGCAGCTCCCTGCGTTTTTCCCGCAGGGCGGCAGTCTGCTGTTCGATTTCCACGCTGTACCGTGCTTGCGTTTCTTCATCTCTTGCGTTCCTCCTTTCCCGATATAGTGGTTTTCTCTGCTCTTCCAACAAGCGAATGTCCCACTCCAGCACACGGATACGCTGCTCCAGCGCTGTCGGTAGTGATCCCGCTTGATAAAAGGTATTTGAATTGCTGCTCATACCGCTCCAGATGAATGACCTCCCGCTTGACGGAGAAGGGCAGCTTGGGCGGCAGCTTTTTCCGTCTGCCCCCACGCAGCAGATAGAGGTAGCGGAGATAGAGTGCGTGAAAGCCAGTGATCTTCTTTTTTCGGACGGTGTCCAGCTTGCCCTTCACGCGGTAATGCTTGACGGCATGGGTGGCGGTCGGCGGGGCCATGCCACCGTGCCGTTGCTTGGAAAGTCGCGCCATAATATCCGCTTCTGTGTAGCCCTCGCCCAAGCTGTCCAGGCGAATCGCCCGTTTTGCGCCGGGGGGCTTGACCGTGGTGTATTTCCGGTTGGAACTGCGGCGTACCTCGTACCGTTTCGTCGCAGAAGCATGAGAAAGGTATCGTAGGTGTAGGCTTGCTGAATGATAGCGTCAATGTCGGCACGGATGATGCCGCGCACGGTGGGCTTGCCGCCCTGCTCCGCTTTCCACTCAGCGTAATGCTTGCCCTTGCCCTGCGGGGTGATGACGGATAGATCGTTCTCCCGGCACAGCGCGTCTGAGGTACCGCGCACATCGTTGTAATAGCTCTCCGGGTTGGAATGGTATTTCTGCCCATCTACACAGGACACGGAATTGACCACCAGATGATTGTGCAGGTGGTGCTTATTCAAATGGGTGCTGATAACGACCTCATACCGTTTTCCAAACAACCGCTTGGCAAATTCCAGCCCGATAGCGTGTGCCTGCTCTGGTGTGACCTCCCCCGGCTGAAAGGACTGGATAAAGTGGTAGCCGAGGACGCCGCCCATTTTGCCAAACTGCTGCTTGGTTTCCATCATTTCAGAAAGAGCGGTGTCCACGCTGCTGCAATTCAACGCAGAAGTGAAAAAGAATTGCTCTGTCTTTTCTGGATTGGAAATGTAAGTGATGCTGGACGTCAGCGAGGTCTTTTCACCATCGGTGATGTAGCGCACACGATCATCTAAACGGACGCGAATGGCAAAAACTTTGGTAACAGCCATTACCCCCGCTTCACCGCCCTCCACAATGCCGCCTGCATTTCCATGATACTTTGAATATCCTCCTTGCGGACATAACCGGAGGCATTGGCGACTTTGGCGATTTGGTTGATATTTGTGCCGATGCCGGAAAGCTGACGCAGCAGCTCCGGCAGTTCATCAGGCGGACGGGGACGCAGGTTCACGCCCATGATAAGCTGCCGAATCGCAGGCTCCATTTTCAAGCCGCTGTCCTTGGATAGTTGTTTGACATGGGCGTATTCGTCAGCGGTCAGGCGAATGGTAATTTGCTTGACATTGTTGCGTTTCATCGGAAGCTCCTTTCCTGTTGAAGTGGGGATATTAAGGGGTCTACCCCTTAACAAGCGCATTTTGATGTCAAAATGCTATGCTTGCGACTGCAAAGCAGCCGCAGGCCGCTTGCAGTCCTAACCCAGCCGAAAAAGAAAATCAGCGCGCCATACCACCACGAGTCTTTACCCTACCGCTGATCCCTTTCACAAGCTGGAGCTGGTCGTTGTAGTCCTTTCCGCGGCGGGGTGGGTTGTCGATGACTTCATACTCGGAAAGTCTCTTTTGAATGGCCGCAGACGCCGCCCGTCCCGGCCCGTCATTATCCAGACACAGCACGATCCGCGCCACGCCGGGGTTATCCTTCAAGTATTGCTCCAACGCCACGGGGAATCGGATCGAGCCATCCTTCCGTGGCTGATAGATGCCGGAGAGGGAAAGCGTATTGGCGGCGCGCCAATCCTGCCCGCGCAGCTTCAGCAGCGTCAGATAAGAAAGTGCGTCTATGGCAGCTTCAAATACACAGAGGGTTTTGCCACCGGCGTGGAGGGGAACGGCAAAGGAAAACCATTTCAGCTCGCCGCCAAATACGCCTGCGGCACAGTGGAATCCGCGGTCACCGCACACCCACAGCAGCTTCTTTCCCGCGGGAATATCGCCAAAGGGCTGCTTCAAAACAATAACGGAATGGGGTTCCGCCCCGGCTACCTCATAGTAGCCGGACTGCTCCGCCTTTTCGTATGCCTGGATCAATTTCTTGAATTTATGCTGCGGCTCGATGTAGAACCAGCTTTCCTGATAACCCATAATTTCCTCCGTTTTCTATTGGTTTTACCGCTCCAACTGCGGTCTGCGGCGCTCCGGCGGCCTTTGATCCTCGTCCGGCTCGGTGTCTACGATCTCCGGCTCCTTGCGGTCTAAATTCAGCAGGGTGTTCAGTTCCTCCAGCCGTGCCGTTTTAGTCGTAAGTTCTCCTCGCGGGGGAACGGCTTTTGTACCTCTGCCTTTGCGGTTTCCAACTGCGTTTGCAGGTTGGACAACTGCTCGCGACAGGTTTGCTCCTTGAGGGGTAGTCCCTCCAGCGCATTGTCCATGCGCTGCAAATTGCCGAACACATCGGTTCCCAGCGTAACGGTATGGCGGAGCTGCCCGATCATAGTCAAGCAGTACTCCCGTGCGAAGGTATCAAAGGACAGCTCCAGTGTCAGTCCGCGATAGCTGCCGACCTGTGTCGCCTCCGGGGAGAGCATCGTCTGGCACATGGTCAGCAGCGCCGCACCCGCCTCTTCTTGTCGGCATGGGTGACACCCGCCAGCGTGAGCGGAGAGAAGCCGTCCCCATTGGGTGGGTGTTTCCCTTGACCGTGGCAATATCCGCGCCATACCCGACGATCCGTGCCTGCGTCTCCGCGATTTGCTTCGGAAAGCCCTTGCTGATGGCGTCCTCCAGCGCATATTTCTGAGAAAGATGGTTGGCTTTCAGCAGCTTCAGCTTGGACACCTCAATGTCGAGATCCATCTTTTCCTTGATCATGGGGTTGCCGCTGGCCAGCGCCTTGATCTCGGCATAGGAGAGCGCCTGCTCATCCACATCTTCGGCGGAGCGGACAGGCGATTTGCTGGTCATAATTTGGCTGATAAATTTCTGCTTGCTCTCCACAAGCTGGTAAAGGTAGGCATCAAAGGTGCCTTCCGTGACATAGCTGTAAATGTCTACCTCCGGGTTTTCGTTGCCCTGCCGGATGATGCGCCCCTCCCGCTGCTGAAGGTCGGACGGACGCCACGGACAATCCAGATGGTGCAAAGCGATGAGCTTTTGCTGACAGTTGGTGCCAGCGCCCATGCGCTGGGTGCTGCCCAGCAGGATACGCACCTGACCGCTCCGTACCTTGCCGAACAGGTCTTTCTTCTGTACCTCGCTCTTGGCGTTGTGGATGAAGGCGATCTCGTTTTCGGGAATACCCATTTCCAGCAATTTCGCGCGAATATCATCATAAACGCTGAATGTGCCGTCATCCTTTGGGGTAGAGAGGTCGCAAAAAATCATTTGCGTGGAGCGCTGGCCTGCGGTGCGCTGCCAGATATCAAATACATTTTCCGTGCACTTGGCGGCTTTGCTGTTGGGATCACTGGGGAGCATGGGTTGACCAGCCGCTGATCCAGCGCCAGCTTGCGGCCATCGTTGGTAATGAGCAGCATATTGTCCACGCTGCCGTCTACCTCGCGGTTGCGGACTTTTCTCAGCACGCTCCGCCAGCGATGCCACGATCTCTTTCTGATACTCGGAGGGCTTCAAGGCGATATTGTGGTAATGCGCCTCCGGCACGGGCAGCTTGAGCATATCCGCCGTCTGGATGTCCGCCACATTTTTGAAAACGCTCATCAACTCCGGCAGGTTATAAAACTTGGCAAACCGTGTTTTGGCGCGGTAGCCGGTACCCTCCGGGGACAACTCAATGGCGGTGACGGTCTCGCCGTAGTTCGCCGCCCATGCGTCGAAGTGCTGTAAGCCCTGCTCCTCCAGCGCCGACATCTGCAAGTAACGCTGGATGGTGTAAAGCTCCACCATGCTGTTGGAAATGGGGGTGCCGGTGGCAAAGACAATGCCGCGCCCTCCGGTGATCTCGTCGAGGTAGCGGCACTTCATAAAGAGGTCTGAGCTTTTCTGCGCCTCGGTCTGGGCAATACCGCCCACATTCCGCATTTTCGTGTAGAGAAAGAGATTTTTGAAATAATGGCTCTCGTCGATGAAGATACGGTCAACACCCAATTCCTCAAAGGTGACCACATCATCCTTGCGGCTCTGGTCGTTCAGCTTGTCGATCTTGGCTTGCAGGCCCTTCTTGGGTTTTCATCATCTGCTTGATGGTGAAATTCTCTGCTTTTTCTCGCTTGGCTTCGGAAATGCCCATCATGATCTCGTCGATCTGCTGTTCCAGAATGGCCCGCTGGCGCTCTACACTCATAGGGATCTTCTCAAACTGCGAATGCCCGATAATAACGGCATCGTAGTCGCCGGTGGCGATCCTGCCACAGAATTTCTTGCGGTTCTTGGTCTCAAAATCCTTACGGGTCGCAACAAGAATGTTCGCTGCCGGATAGAGCTGCAAAAACTCAGTGGCCCACTGCTCTGTCAGATGGTTGGGCACCACAAAGAGGGATTTCTGGCACAGACCCAACCGCTTGCTCTCCATCGCCGCCGCGACCATTTCAAACGTTTTGCCCGCACCGACCACGTGTGCAAACAGCGTATTTCCACCGTACAAAATGTGCGCGATGGCGTTGACCTGGTGCTTGCGGAGCGTGATTTCCGGGTTCATGCCTGAAAAGCTGATATGGCTGCCATCATACTCACGGGGACGATTGCTGTTGAACAGAATATTATAGGTCTTGCAGATAGCCTCGCGCCGGTCAGGGTCTTTCCAGATCCACTCAGCAAAAGCGTCTTTAATGAGTTCCTGCTTGCTCTGGGCGATGGCCGTCTCTTTCTTGTTCAGAACGGCAATTCTGCGCCCTTCCTCATCGTATTGGTAATCAAAAATGCGGACATCCTTCAGGTTAAGTGTCGTTTCGATGATCTCATAGGCGTTGATGCGCTTGGTGCCGTAGGTGCTGATGGCCTTCACATTGCCGCGATCCTTGCTCTTGCCCTCGATACGCCACTCGCCGGTGATACCGGAATAGTGGACCTTCATGCTCCATTGCGCGCTGCGGGGTGTCCCCAGCGTTTCAAAGATAAACCGGCGGACATATTCGGTGTCCAGCCATGTAGCGCCCAGCCGGACGGAGATCTCGCTGGCGGTGAGGTCGGTGGGCTGCACCTGCGCGAGTGCATCGGCGTTGATCTGATACTGCGGGTCCTGTTCCGCCTTGCCTTGGGCAACCGCCCATTTCTGACGCACATTGCCAGAAAGATACTCGTCCGCGGGCAGATACTTTTCGTTCACGCCCTCCTTATAATTGGGGTTCAGGAACACGACACCCTTGAGGTCAGAAAACAGGGTTTCCTCGTCCTTGCCGGTGAGCCTGCTCATATAGTCCATATCCACACGGGCCTTCTCGCCAATGGACAGGGCCAGCGCCTCCACTGCTGTATCTACCTTTTCAGCGGGCTTGTGGCTGCGGATGGTGCGCTTGGTGAACAGGTCGGCCTTTCGTTTCAGGTTCCGATCCTCGTCCAGAATTTCCAACGAACACAGCAGGAAGTAGGAGCTGTCCTGATCGAAGGCGATGGCGTTACCGCGGGAGTTGATGAGTCCATATTTGCTGGTGAAGGCGTCGTAGAGGGTATTCAGCTTGGCTTGTTGCGCCTTGATCTCCTCATCGGGATAGTCCTCGGTCTGATACTCCAGCAGCGTCCGCACACAGTCCCGCAGCTCGATCATGCCGCGGATTCTGCTCTGCCGTCTTGGATACCTCCACCGGGTTCATACGGCTGTTTTCCCGGTAATAGATCTGGCCCGCTACCAGTGTATAGGAGAAGTTACGGACAGCGGGGTCGGCCTCAACGGAATGATCCTCACCCTCCAATTCCTCCTCCCGGTCATAAGCGGTGATCTCGCCGTGGATATTTTGAACGGCCTCCGCCAGCAGTGCTTCCAACGGTTGCTCCGGGTACGGCTCACAGGTGGGCGTGGGGCCGAACGGCCCGGACACCATCTTCATCTCGCCCAGCACCATGTCGGGGTGGTCGATGAAATAACTGTTCATCTGGATGCCGTCCTCGTTGGTGGCAAGATGCACCCACTCCGGCTCAATGTCCACCATGCGTTCGCGCTTTTGCAAAAACAGAATGTCTGAAACCACCTCGGTACCTGCCGCGGCCTTGAACGCATTGTTGGGTAGCCGAATCGCCCCCAGCAGCTCCGCTCGCTGCGCGATGTATTTTCGCGCGCTGGCGGTGCGCTTGTCCATGGTGTAGCTGGAGGTCACAACGGCGATGACGCCTCCTGGCCTGACCTGATCCAACGCTTTGGCCACGAAATACTCATGGATGGGGAAATTCAGCCGGTCATAGCGCTTGTCCGGCACATGGAACTGGCCGAAGGGGACATTGCCGATGGCAACATCAAAAAAGTTATCCGGGAAGGCAGTTTTCTCATAGCCCTGCACCACGATACTGCTTTTCTGATAAAGCTGGCGGGCGATGCGTCCGGAGAGATCGTCCAGCTCCACGCCATAGAGCTTGCTGCCGCTCATGCTTTCCGGCAGCATACCGAAAAAATTGCCGATACCGCAGGCTGGCTCCAGAATGTTGCCCTGCGTGAAGCCCATCTGTCCCAAGGCGGCATAGATGCCGCGGATGACCACAGGCGGCGTAAAGAACGCCGTGAGCGTGGATTCGCGGGCAGCGGCGTATTCGGCATCAGTAAGCAGGTCTTTCAGCTCGTTGTATCGAGGATTCTTCTCGTCAAAGAAATCGGCCAGACCGCCCCAGCCCACATACTGTGCCAGTACCGCCTGTTCCTCCGCTGTGGCGGCGCGATTCTCCGCCTCCACCGCTTTCAGGGTACGGATCGCGTCCAGATTGCGCTGAAAACGCTCCAGCGGCGCACCCTCTCCGATGTGGTCATCGGTGATGCGGTAGTTCCGGCCATCCGCGTCCAGCGGATAGGCAAGCGCGTTTTGCTTTTTCTTTTTCGGCGGGGTGAGTACCGCAGGCGGCTCGTCCGTCTGCGGCTGCCGCGGTTTCCCGCACGATGTCCGCCTGCTCCATGTGAGTGCGGACATAGTCGAGGGATTCCTTTCGGAAGATGGGAAAGCCCGTCCCGCCTTCAAAGGTCACATCCCGCAGCGATACATTTTGTGTATGATCGTCTACGCTGTCCACTTCAAACTGCCGCCCATCTATGGTCAGGCGTGTGCCGATGGAGAGCGGTTCGGGAACTTCCGGTTCCATGGGCATTACGGGCTCCGGTGGCGTTGGCTCATTGGGTACGGTCGGTGTCAGTTGCCCATCGTGCCGGTGATTGAACAGGCTGAACTCACCGTTTACATAGGCATTGTGGTTGAAAAATGCCGTTTCATGGACAAATTCATAGCCGGCGGGCCATTTTTGCGATTCCTCCGGCAAACCGTCCATTCCGGGCGTCCATGCCGCCAGCATATTGCAGCTTTGGCCTTATCCTGCAATTCTTCTTCAATCAGCGGAACGGCATCATAGAAGTCTGTGTTTTTCGGATAGGGGCGCGGAATTTCATCCGGGGCATTATAGAAACCGTTGTAGACGATTCGAGCCAACCGCCCACGCTCATACTCCGGGATCTTTGCGATAGCATCCTCGCCGGGGAATCGTTTCTGTGCGATCAGGCGCTCATACTCCTTGACCACATTGGGAATCGTCAGATGGACGGTATCATATTTCTTGGAATGGTAGTCGCGCTCATACTCCAGCCCTTTGGATGTCTTCGTGTGCTGATACCCCGCGCGGCTGCCGCCGCTGTACTCACCAAAGCTGCCCTTGATGAATTTCTGGTGCTCCTCCGGCGTGTGAGGATAGCAGAAATGAGAGTATACGGTTAGGCGGCTATCCGTGTCTTCATTCAAAAAGTGCTGGTCAATCTCGTCTTGTGTGATGAACATTTTGCACTGACGCAGGAAGTTCGGCTGTGCGGTAAAGTGCCGCTCCGGGTAGGGCAGGCCGTCCAGCACAACACCGATGCGGTGCGTGTTATACGCTGAAAGACGGTAACGCAGAATGGATGGATCATCATAATAAGCGTAGAGAAAAGCGTGGTATTCCTGCGCCAGAGTTTGTAATCCACCCTCTGCCTTTGCGAACGCGACCATGTCCTCGTCCAGTTCCGGGTAGCCCTTGTGCTGGTCATGGATGGCCAAAGTCTGCGGGAATAGGCCCTGCGCGCGGCCTTCTTCGTTCAGGTCACGGGCGGTCATCAAGAAGTGCGTCCATTGCTTCGTGCAGCACCTTGTCAGGGGCCTGCGCCAGCTCGGCGGCGGAGAGATAGGTCCCGGCCTCCAGCAGCTCCAAAATCCGGGCCGCTGCCAGTCCCCATGAGACCATGGTCTTGCTGTATCCGGTGCGGACGCTGTCCCCTTGGGCGAGGTGGATGCCGTCCTCCAGAAACCAAACGGCATATTTGCGGCCTTCGTACTCAATGCCGCGCCCATTTTCCGTGCCAAACTCCCGACGCAGAAACGCTATATTTTCCTGTTCAGAATGCTCCCGCATATAAAATACGGCGATGCGTTCTGCACTGTTGGGTTCGTTTCCGCCCGTGCAGAGGGCCAGATCAATGACCTCCTGCGGCACCGTGCGGGCCGGGGCAAGAATGCCGGTGGCTGTGTCTGCCGGAGCCTCGTACACCGAAGCGTCGCCGCCCATGTCGAATAGGGCAAGCTGCTCTGCCATCACCGGGGCGTTTTGCAGGCCCAGCTTGATCTTGTACTCGCCGCGCTCGATCAGGCCCTCGGTCATTTCGGTGATGACCGACCATGAAAAAACAGACTCCGAAGTGCGGGAGAGGTAGCTGCCCTCCCACATCAAAAGTCCGTCCTTCTCGGCATGGTAGCCTGTCCGAACGCCGTCGGTCAGGACTTCCACCCATATATCGTTGTAGCTGTTTTTCAAGAACTCCGTGCGTTCCGCAAGGCTCTTGTGCGCCTGAAAGTATTCAAAAATCTCCTGCCGCTTGTGCTTGCGCCCGCCGTCGTCCAGCAGATTCGCTTCAATGAGGTGCATATCCAGGAAAGCAGGCAGCTCTGCAGTATTTTGCTGTGCGGTGTCGTGCTCTTCCAGCGCAAAGGCTACGGCCTGTTCCCTGCGCTTTTTCGTCCGGATAATCACCGTAGACGCGGAGGCACTTGTGTATTTCGGCGTCATAGACGGCAGCGCCGTCATATGCAAAACCATCTTCCTCCATCGTACCGGCAACATAGCCCTGTGCCGCGGCTTCCGCTTCTTCCAGCGTTTGATAGTCCAGCTTATCGTCAAAGCCGTTTTCAAAATGGTGATAGGCAGCGACCTGATAGGGTGCGGCCATCTGCGCGGCATATCGGTCAATGGCTTCTGCGGTCAGCCATTCCGGTTTTTCCGGGAGGGCGTCATACAGCTCCCGCTTTTTTTTGATCTGCGCGTGGACATTGCCTGCCCACAAATGCTTTTCTCTCCGGCCCCCCCAGCGCCGAGTAAGAAGTAGTCACAGTCAGCGCGCAAACGGTCCAGCAGCACATAATCTCCGCTGTGATCGACAAAGGCAGGAAGTTCATCACTTCCTGCCTCTGTGGGTTCTTCGGTTGTCAGGCGTAGATCAGGTCGGTCAGCGCCAGCTCCTCCGCGCTGTGCCGGAGATTGTTCATCAGGCCCGTCCAGCGCAGGGGATCGGTTGCTTTCAGCTCCTCCGTCACACCCTCGGCTCTTGCCATCTGCGCCACGGTCTGCTCCACCATCTTCCGCGCGGTCTGCTCGATCTCCGTCAGATGCTCCGCCAGCTTGCCGCTGGTCTTCAGGTTGGTGTAAAGCACTCTGCGGCGCTTCTTCAGGTACTCCCTCCGCAGCTCCGCGTACTTGCCCAGATGCACTTCCGGTACGCTGGGCATCATCAAATTCGGCACCTGAAAGCCGTCCTGCATCCTGTAAGTCACCTCCATGATGTTCGCTCCTTTCATGGTCTGTTGTTTCGTGTTCTGTGCGGTCATCATATCTGCTTTTTCCGCGGTTTGCAAAAAATTGATCCCGCTGAGCCCGCATGACTGTTCGGCTGATCTCCCGCAGCCCATCTCCGCGATGTCGCTGGCAGCGATGCCAAGGGCATTGATGGTTGTGGGCGTGTTAAACTCATACACATGGACGAACTCATCCGGCGAAAAATACTCGTCTGCCCGTAGGCCCAGCCGCGTGAGCAGCATATAGGCCACGCTGACTTCCAGCGCGTCCCGGTAGAACGCCTCTAAATTGAGGTCGTCCAGTTCCTCCAGCAGACTGTCCTCGCGGCACTCGCGGAGATCTTGCAGGTAGTCCGTGAAGTTATCCGCCACGGCGTTGTGGCAGGCGGAGCGCACCGCGTCCGCCAGATTTTCTTTTCGGCCAAGGTTGCCGAAGGTGGCTTCCAAGGTTTCGATGACCTCCGGCTCAAAGGCCGGGTGCATCGTCCAGATAGGCAGTGGACGGACAAAGCGGGACGCATGGGTGTCCGGAAACATCAAAATAGAGCTTCAAGCAGTTTTGACCGTCATCACCAAATACGGCAATGCTCTTGGCTCCACGGTTCACCCAGCGGCCAAACTGACGTTCCAGCGTTCCATCTCAAGGACCGCCGTGGCGTCCGGGCGCTGGGCGTAGATCAGAATCTGATCATCGAAGGGGCATTTGTAGTTATAGCAGGCCGCGCGGAGAAAGCCCGTCCAGCTTTGATAGCTGCCGGTGACGCTCTGCACAGTCTGGTCATATAGCTCCGTAATAAGCTGAAATTTAGTAGGCAAGTTGGCACCTCCTATCTCTCCGGCTCTGTTCGCTTTTTACTGGAGCCGGTCACTCTTTTGCTGCTCTTTTTGGGCCTTTTCAAATGGCTTCCGCTGATAGCAGTAAATATAAAACTGGTAATCACCTTTAACTGGCGTACAGCGGAGCATATACACATACTGCTTGGTTTTCGCCATGAATCCGCAGGAGAAGCAGCGCACCCTTGATGGCACAGATCTGCTCATACCGGTTGCAGTAGCGTTTCATGCTGTCGAAGTCCCGCAGTGGGGAATCCGGCTGCTCCCGCAGCCAGTTCACGGTGCGGTCAATATCGGCCTTAAACTCCGGCGTATTCAGCGTGTTATGCTGGTGGGGCCACCATGTTGTATAAAACTGCTTGCCGCTGCCAAAATCACCCCGCAGGTGTCCCACACAACCTGCAAACTTGTCCTGTTCCTCACTGCGGGAGAAGTAGAGATTGTGCAGCGCAGGCTCATTGACGCTGTAAAAGTCAATGACATCTTTCTCACTGGCGGGATATTTCTGCTGAAATTCCGCAAGGGTACGGCATCCGCCATCCTGAAAGGAAAGGCTGTCATTCTCCATTGGAATCCACCCATCAACGGGAAGCTGGAACGGCTCATGAGTGAGGACGGTGCCGTAGTAGTTGGCGAAAATGCTCCTGGCCAGTTCAACGGGTTCGCCCCAATCCTCATCCCCGTGGCGCAGCTCGTAGCGATATACGCCCTCCGGCACGGTGGCCCGATCAATGCGGCATTCTGTAAACAATGCCGGTCGGTCAAAAATCGTGACCTCCTGGTAGGTCACCTTCCGCGCGTCATAGTTCATCTGGCTTCACCTCGTTCTTTGTGTTTCTTTTGCGCTCTCTGTTGTGCCAAAAACTCCGGGGCCTTCTTGAAGCCGATGGTATCTGCGTAGTAGGCGGTTTTCTTTCCACCTTGCGTCAGTACCACGATGTCGCTTACGGACATGGAACGCATCCGATGGGCGAAGGGGCGGGAATCCCTATTGTGCTTTGCCCACAGATCCTCCAGCGATTTCCCTTTGCGTACATACCGGCGTAAGAACGCTGATAATCAGCGCTCTGGAGTTTTCCCTTTGCCTCTGCATAAGGCCGGAAACAGTAGTCTACATCAGCGATTGCGGGGATTTGGTAGATTTCATAGGTGCCGACCTCATCGCTGATTTTCGGCGCGCTGGGACCATAGGTGTTGCCGCTACGTTCCTGCATTTCTGCAAACTTGCAGATATGATAGACGGAGTTGCCGATGCAGACATGGCAATCGTCAATGTACTTGCAAGGGAAAACCATCTTTTCACCGTCAAAGCGGGTAATGACGATGCTTTCCCCGTCCTTGATGGTAAAAGAGCGTATGATATTCACTGTCGATGAAGCGGATCACGCGCTCATCCTTGTTAGGGTTTGGAAAGGCGATAACGCCCATGATATTTACGGGTTCTCGGTCTGTCATCTGGCTTCACCTCTATCTTTTTTCGGCTCAGTACGCTTTTTTTCATATTCTCTCAGCTTTTCTTTCGCCCAATCCGGTATCTTTTCTGGATTGGCTACGCCAAGGATGTCGGAAGCGTCCCAACGGCAACGCTCACCAGAATACAGCTCCTGAAAGAAAACCGCACGTCCACGGGAACCGGGCGTACAGCCGAAGCCACTTATTGCAAAACCGAGTTGGCAGTCTGCGGTGCGGTATTCCGGGGCAAGACTGCTGGAGCGGACAACGATCAGCTTGCCTTGAAAGGATTCCTCTGATTGGGGAAGGCAGTCCTCTGCGCCCAAAACCACCTGCGGAATATTGCGGGCCGCACGGAACTCTTTTACCTTTTCCAACTGCATCTGCAAGCGTTCTATAAAAGTATTCGCAATCTCAAGATAGTCCTTGCTGGCAACTGCTTCTGGATATATCGTTTCTCCAAGGAAATTGTACTGTTCATAGCAGGTCATATAGGTTTCGTCCATCGGATGAAAACCCATGAGCAAAACACGCCCACCTATGCGGATCTCCTGCATGATCTCGTAATCACCGACTTTGCGTTGTTTTGGTGTCTTTTGTTCTCCGTATCCAAGCTGTTCCGCTTTGTCCCGCAAGATAAGTTTTTTGAGATACGCGCCCTTTTCGGGCTGCTGTTCAAACCAATCTCGGACTTCTCCATCACCAAGGGAAAGCTGGAAAGTAAATCTCATGATTTTGCTGCGATATTCGTCATTCTTTTCTTTTCGTTTCTGATAGTTCGTTATCTGGCCTCACCTTGTTCTTTCTTCAGCGCGGTGTGCTGGTGTTCTTGCTGCGCTATATAATCTCTCTGCTTTTTGTACTCATTTCCGGCCCGTTCACAGAAGTCCTCGATGCAAGAAGCACGGTCAGAGCAGTAATGCCCCCAAAAGAAGTTGGCGGGCCATCGCCATCGTTTTTGCAGTTGCGCTGCCATGTGACAAATGGATCTGGGGCCTTATCGCACTCTCCCATGACAAACTCGGCACTGCCGACGCGAACGAGAGCGGTGATGTGGTATTCCTGATTGACTGCTTCGCCCACCACATAGCAGCCGCGCTCCAACTGGACGGTGCAGCTCCCGTTTTGTGCAAAGGTCGCTGTCACCGGCATGACCGGTACTCCACGCACCAGATCCGGCAGCATGATAAACTGTGACCTTTGGCTCATCAGCTCTTGCGGCAGTTTGTCCATAGGCAGGTAAAAGTGCTGCTTGCCCATGATCTCATAGCACAGTACAGAAACTGCTGACGGGATAGTACACGCTCATGATTGGGTCTTTGATATGGCCTTGGATGATGTTGGAATTCACATATCTTGCGTTATCCAAATACCATTGCGGGTTCGCGCCCGGTGTGTTCCAGCCGAACATGGAGCCTGCCAGCATGGCGGCCTCCTGAATGTCCGTGATGCCGCGCCGCGCATTATGGCTGCTGGCGATCTCGCGGTTTTCCTCCCGGCTGCCGGTGTCCCACTCAGAGGGATAATAGCCACGCTCACCATGCCGGATAATAAGCTGACCGCTGGACGGCAGAACGGAAAAACAGGTTTCCGGTAGCTCATTCCTGCGCATCGGTTCGTTCCTCATCGTACCTGTTCCTGCTGGCGCTTGCGGTGCCAGCCTTCCAGCAGCTTGATAATGACATCTTCCATCTGCTTCGGGGTGTAGCTGGATGGGAAGTATTTTTGCAGGCGGTCATTGCGAATCGTGACCTTGCGCTCCAGCGGCTTTTCCTCCCGCATGATGAGGTCGATGATGTTATTTTCCAGCTTACCCTCGCTACTGAGCTGCTTGAGCCGTTGGGCCTGTCCCAGCGATGGGGATACCTCGTCGCGCTCCATGACCAGCAGGAGGTAGGTCTGTTCTTTTTCGGACAGGTGGGAGAGGAAATCCGCCGCGGGAACGAACTTGAGCGTTCCCGCGTCCACTGCGTCCAATAGCGGAGGGATCAGCTTATTCAAGCGCACATAGCGTTGGATTTGCATACGGCTTTCGTTGACCTGTTCAGCCAAAAGTTCCACAGAAAAGCGGCCTCCTAACTTCTGCCCAACTTGGGCAGAAGTTAAATCTGTCCGCTGGCCCTGCCGCTTCATGGCGTCCAGCTTCAGCTTGTAGGCTTTGGCTTTCTCACTGGGCAGTAAGTCCTCACGGTTGATGTTGTAATCCACGACCAAAATGTCCGCTTCCTCATCACTGTAATTACGGACGATAACGGGGCGGGTATCCAGCCCCACGGCCTTCGCACAGTAATCGCGCCGGTGGCCGGAAATGATCTCATAGCCACCGCTCTCGCGGGGCCGGACAATCAGCGGCTCAGCAATCCCGATGTGCTCGATACTGTCCATAAGCCGCACCAGGTCAGGCGTGGGACGGTCGATGGTGTATGGTTGGCGGGAGTATGGGAAAACCTCTGCTGCTGGGACGATCTGAATCCGCTCCTGCCGGTCGGCCTCACGCTCCGATCTGTTTTGAACAGGTCATCGTACCGGGTCAGCTCGATGCCGCTTAATTTGCTTGCCAAGGCTCAACACCTCCCTCGTCAGATTTTCATAGGCCACCGCCGCCTTGCCACTGCGGTCGTGGTCGTAAATGCTTTTGTTTTCCACACTGATCTCTGCCGCCTTGATGGACCGGGGGATCTCACTTGCGAACACATGACCGCCATAGGTCTTGCGGACAAGCGCATTGATCTCCCGCGCCAGTGTGGTACGGCTGTCCACCATGGTCAGCACAATGCCGTCCACCTCCAGCTTCGGGTTGAGCTGCCGTTTCACGCGAGTGATGGTTCGCAAAAGCTGCTCCAGCCCCTTTGCGGGGAGATATTGCGCTTGCACGGGGATAATCACGCTGTCCGCCGCGGTCAGGGCGTTGATGGTCAGCATACCGAGGGATGGCATACAGTCGATGAGCGCGTAATCGTAGCGGTCTGCCACCGTGGACAGGTATTGCCGCAGCACCGTTTCCCGGCTCATGGTGTTGACCAGCGTTACCTCCAGCGCCGACAGCTCAATATTGGCGGGGACAAGGTGGACGCCGGATTGGTGGTGCAGAATACCCTCGCCGGGGGTGATGGGCTGCTCTGCGATGATCTTTTCCATCAACGTGGAGAGCGTGGGGGATAATTCGTCAGGCTGCGGCCAGCCCAACATCTGCGTGAGATTGCCTTGTGCATCGGCATCGATCAGCAGAACTTTTTTACCTTGCCGAGAAAGACCAAATAATAGGTCAGCAGATCCATTTCAGTTCTCCCTTCTGGTGATTGCCGACAGCAGAGAAAACCAATGATTCTCAGAAATGTGGTCTATCCTATTTTCTATCCTTTATCTATTTTTGCTCGCATTTTTCGGAAAATGCGAAAGCGCCTGCCACCCCTGTTTTTCTTGTATCAAATACTCAAAAAGTCCTGATTTTTCAACGGGTTCAAGGCATAGTAACTACCGTGTACTGCTTCGATGTGACGCCTAAGTGGAACAGTTTCGAAATCCGGTAGGCGCCGCAAGGCGTGCGGGGGTTCAAATCCCTCCATCTCCGCCATAAGGTGGCAACAATTTGGATATTTTAAGCGCAACGCTTAGAATGCCAAAGGGTTGCCGCCTTTTTTTATTTCAAATTCCGCACTTAGAAAAAAAGATATTTTCGCGTTATTTTGGTAACCGGAGAGATTTGAACTCCCCCTTTCACAGATTCAAAGGCAAAAACCTGAGAAGTGCCCTTTTTGCGGGCACAAAATAGAACGATCTTTCCTCAAAATTTTATACGATCATTCGGGCGTCTGTTTGTTGGTTTCGTCGAAGCCATCAAAAAGGCGCCCTTTTTCATTTCACACCTTAATTCATCATCCGGCCGGAGCATTTCAGGATGCTCCGGCTTATTTTTTTGCTTACGAGGAGGACTCCAAAATGAATCATCAAAACGAACCCGCACAGCTCCGCTTCCTTGAGGAAACCGCCAATCAGTTGCGGCAGAACGGCTTCACGGTGGAACCAATCGAAGATCACCACCTGCCCGTCAGCATTGAAAAAGGGCGCCTCTGCCGTATCTCCGGCAAGGGCAGCGTATTGTACCGGCAAGAAAACGTAGACAATATCAGGGCACAGGACGCTTTGCAGACGGTGATTGACACCGTCAAAATGACTTCGGAATACATGGCGATTCTGGAAACCGCACCGCGGCTCAAAGCCAGCGGACTGGATGGCGACTACCGCGTCCTCGCGGACTTTGGTGACGCAGTGCTGGCGGGCCACCCCACCGAGCGCGGTGTCCAATTCGTGACTTGGGAGTGGGACTTCGACCGGGAGGGCGTCCATCACGGACATTATTTCCAGGATGACTATGATGCCGCCAAGCGGGATTTCGCCACACGCAGCGGGCTTGTTCAAAAAGGCGCCCTTTTTGAACCGGAGCAGCTTGCGGAGATCTACCGCGCGCTGGCGTTCGTCCGCGAACAGGATGAAAGCCTTTCCTTCGGACGGGATCGGGAGCTGGCGGAGCTGATGGAACAGGTCAGCGGACTGCTGCCCACGGATGCTCTGCGGCAGCGGGACGCACCGGAGCGGGGCACCATGACAATGAAATAAGTATCCACGCAGGCCGGACAGAAATGTCCGGCATTTTTTGGTTTAAGGAGGAAAAGACGATGGAAATTCATGGCACGATCCACTTCAAACTCATTCTTCCGCACTTCCCCGGCTTTCAGCAGGAGCCGCTGCCAGCGCCTGTTTGCAGCCGTTCGCCGGAATGTGACGGCTGCCCTTATCCCCGCCATGGCTTTCTCTGCTGGGGCGCGGACGGGACCTGTCTGCGGACCAGAATGAACAAAATCAACGGATTGGAGGAAAAAAATGATGTTTCAAGCAATTTTGAGTAATCCCAGCCACCCGGAATACGGCGTGGTGACCATCCCATTCCCCATCCCACATGACCAGTACGCACACTGCATGGAGCTGTTGGGGGCATTGGAGATTGGCGACGCGGTCAAGGCGGACTGCAAGGTGACGAAGATTGACAGCTTCTACACCGTCCTGAAACGAACGGAGATGCTCACGGTCAATGTGGAGGAGCTGAACTACCTCGCCAAACGGCTGGAAAGCTTCGACACCGGCGAGGCCGCGCAGTTTCAGGCCATGGCCCACAAGCTGGAGCTGTTCGAGCTGAAAGATCTCATCAACCTGACCTTCTGCTGCCAACAGGCCACGGTCATTACCGACTTTTCCGACCTCACCGCCATCGGCTGCGACCATTACATGAACCTGCGTGGCGGCAGCGCAAGCGTGGATGAGCTGAACAAACTGGATGGCGAGGAAACCGCACGGCGGCTCATCGAAAACGGCGGCGGCACGATCACCCCCTACGGCGTGGTCTACGACAACGGCATGAAGTTAGAGCAGGTCTACGATGGCCGGTTCTTCCCCTGCTATTACTATGAGCCGAACGCCATCACCGTTGCGGTGACCTCCAAAGCCGAGCCGGAGGACACAGAGCACATCACATGGCTGTTCCTCCCCATGGAGCGGGAGGAGATCGACCGCGCCCTCCTTCGCGGGGGCATCACAGATCCCGCCGATGTCCGCCTGCGGCTGGAGGACAGCCAACTCCCCAACGAGGTGGATGTCCTGCTGGATATGGAGTACGAAACTCTCTATGATCTTAACGGACTGGCAGAGACGACGGATGGGTTGTCAAAAGCGGATATGGAAAAGCTGGGCGCCGTGGTCATGCTGGCAGAGCCAAAGTCCGCGGCACAGATCAAAAACCTTGCGGAAAGCCTCGACCTCTTTGACTTCGCCCCCGGCACACATACGCCGGAGGAATACGGCAAGTACATGATCCGCCAGTCCGGTCATTTCGACTATGACGAAAATCTCGACGCTTTTTATGACTATGAGAAGTACGGCACGGAGCGCATGAATGAGGAGGACGGGATGTTCACCGACCGGGGCTATGTTGCCTACAAGGGCTTTTTTCGCATGGAGGAAGTGATGAACGGCAGCCAGAGCAGCCACATGGAGATGGGAGGGCTTTCACGATGATCATTCGGGCGGAACTAAAGTGTAAGCAGACCGGGTGCGAGGCAGGCCCCTGTGCCGTGGCTGCATGGATTTCGAGAAATACGGTCAGGACTGCGTGACAAAAACAGAGTTCGGCCTGCTGCGCCGCTTTGACCCGCCGTTCCCGGTGCAGCAGCAGGAACAGAGGATGATGTAAGCAAAAGCGGCTCGATCCATTTGGATCAAGCCGCTTGATGAGCAGATAAACCGGAAATTATCTAACGTAGAGGTGAAAAGATTAGTGCGCCTATATCGACAATAATGCATATTAGTATCGTTGGGAGCATAAGGCAACGCCTTTCCTCCGACGATTGAGTTGTTCCCCACAGTAGTTTGAAGTCTACTTTTGTATAATCATAAGACAACGCTTTTGCTTGCAAATATACTGTGAAGCCCATTAGGATATAACTCACAAAGTGAACAAACAGCCAAAAGAGAGAATAGCTATTTGCCAAAAGAAACTGCCCTCCTAAAGGTTCTAAGGCCATCCACGAAATAATAAATGCTATCATCGAAAACATTCGAAAAAAATCTAAAGGGGCTTTTTTCGAACTCGATTTCTCGTATGCGTATGTTCCCTCATAAGTCACACCTCAAAACAACCTCACTAAGATAGTATCTCCACATCATGTAAATTGAGTCTCTCGACGTCTGTGTTTGTGCTGACTTGCTCTGCAACAGTCTTCTCTGCCACAAATTTTTGTTTGCCACATCATAGCACACCCCCAAAAATGTGTAAAGCCAAATTCTACACCGAAAGGAGATCTTAACCTTGAAAGATGCAACACAATTTCATATCCGACCTGCCCGCCCGGAGGAGGCGGGCTTATTTTATACCCCGCACCCCGAAGAAGATAAGCGGCTGGGTACCGTTGGTCATGTCCGCATGGACTTCGGGCGCAGTGGCAACGAGTTCTGGCATACCTGGTGGCCCCGCGGCCCGGAGGAGCTGAACAGCCCCGCGTTCAAACTGGAACTGCAGGAGGTCGTGGACACGCTGCGGGAGAGTGTGCTGAAAAATCGCTTCGCCATGGAGCGTTTCTGCTATGACCACGGCGGGAAAATCGACGGCGGCTATGTACAGAACTACGGCTACATCGTGGAAACGGAGCGCTACCGCTACTGCCTGCGCTGTAATCCGTCTCCGGGCGATTATAACTGCTACTGTACGGCCTATGATCTGGATGTCCAGCGGCAGAATATGGCGCGGGACAAGCCGCTGGTAGGCCGCGTCACCTATGCCAACGGCGATGCACAGGAGTTTACCGATGCCGAAGCCTTTCTCAAGTGTGTGCGGGAGGAATTGCCGTATCCCCCCACCACAGGCTTCCGTTACGAGGTGCTGGCCGACGATCCCGTCGTCCGCAAGCAGGTGGATGACATGATCTTCGACTTCTATGGCGAGGAAAATCCCCGCCAGTTGGAGGAATATCAAAAAACGCCCAAACAGGGCATGACAATGGGAGGAATAAAATGATGGACAGAAAAATGGTGAATTTTATCAAGGAACAGTATCCCCCCGGCACCCGCATCCGGCTTAATTCGATGGAGGACCCTTATCATCCAATTCTTCCCGGCACCGAGGGCGAAGTGGACTTCGTGGACGATGAGGGGCAAATTTTTACGAATTGGAACAATGGCCGCACGCTGCCGCTCGCCCCAGGCGAGGACAGTTTCACCGTGCTGCCGCCCAAACTGACCACCCTCAAGCTGTATATGCCCTTGACCGCCGACCTCTACGAGCGGAACGAGTACGGCGATTTCGATGATTGCAGCACATTGCTGGAGGGCAGTGAGCTGCGGGGCTATCAGGATCAGATCACGGCGGCGCTGGTGAAAAACCGGATGCCGGAGGAGACGGAGCGCGGCATCATGCATTGGTATGATGAAGCCGACAGCGTTGACCGCAAGGTGCGCTCCGCCGTCTTCATCGTAGAGGAACGTGACCGGCAGCTCTGGGGCGTTGCGGAATGCCGCATCGCCGGAGAATTGTCGGACACCGAAATGGATACTTTGAAAGAGTTTATCACCGGACAGGCTTCTGACGGCTGGTGCGAGGGCTTTGAGCAGCGGGAGATTTCCGTGGATGACGGCGGTGAATTGTATGTCCACTTTTGGAATTCGGACGAGTGGAGCATCCAAACGGAGCAGGAGCTTTTCTCCCCCAAGCTGGCGGAGGGTCTGCCGGAGTTGTGCTTCTCCACGCTCCCCGGCACCGGCGAGCTCATCTGTATCAAGCGCGGTGAGATCGGCTACTACCACAGTGATTGGAACACGGACGATCCCACGCATAACCGTGAACTGGCGGACTACAACAACGAGCGGCTCGGCGTTACCCCTGCGCAGGAAAAAGCCATGAAAACGGGCTCCATGTTCGGCTGGGACGTCCCCGGTGCGAACCCGAAAGTCTATGAGCAGAACGGGATGAAAATGGGAGGAATGACCCTTGGGTAAGAAGATATTCGAGGTATATCTTGCGAAAGAAGGCGTACCCAACAACGAGGCGTATGCCAAGCTGGACTTGCCCGCCTCCCCGTGGGAGGTGGTGGATGCGCTGGACAAGGTACGGCTGAACGAGGGTGAGCAGTTATACATGGAGATCGAAGACTACGATGCCTTTGAGTATCTCTCGCCCCATTTGGACGGGTTGGACATCAGCCTCAACGAACTGAACGATCTTGCCGCGCTGCTGTCGGCGCTGGACGAGGTGCAGGAGGCCGCCTTTGAGGGGCTGTTTTCCATGGAGGTGCAGAGAAAAGTAAATGCCAACGGCGGCGTCATCACGCTGCAGGATCTGCGGGATCTGGCGGTCAGTGCAAAAACAGACTGCTATCATGTGGTGGATGCCGCGGATGACGCCCAGCTTGGCCGCTTCTATGCGGAAAACGACTTTGTCCCCGAACTGGACGGCGTATCCAACGAGGTGTTCGAGAAGCTGGACTTCGCCGGCATTGGAAGAATGATGCGGTGCAGTGAAAACGGCGTTTTTGTGGGCAGTCTGTATGTGCTGCGGGATGGCGAACTGACAACCGCGCCGCCTGTCCAAAAGGCGCTGCCGGGAAAGCCGGGATACCTCTTCCGGCTCACGCTCGGACTGCATCCCGACATTGGCGATGCGCGCACGGTGACACTGGATCTTCCCGCAGCAGAGGCAGAGCTGCTGGACGCACAGGGAACAACTCGGCGTGGAGGGCTGGGAGGGCGTCACGGTCATTGATTATGACGGGATCATCCCCTATGCGGCGGACTTCACCGACCTGCCCATGGAGCTGGAGGAATTTAACGCCTTCACCAAGGCCGCGCGGGACATTCCGAGATCCGAGGTGCCAAAGCTGAAGGCTCTGCTGGAGCAGTTCGAGGTACGGGACATCGAAACCGCCCTGTTCTTGACGGAGCATCTGGCGGACTACGTCCTCACGCCGGACTTGAGTTCCCCGCAGGAAACAGCCATTGACCACCTACGCTTCATGACGGACGACCATTCGGCGGAGCTGCTGCTCTCCCATGTGAACCTCTACGCCTACGGCTGCGACCTCATCAATGAGGACAACGCCACACTCTCGCCCTACGGCCTGCTGCACCGTGCGGACTATCAGCCCATGCTGTCACCAATGCAGGAAACACAGAAAATGGAGATGAAGATGAAATAACACCGCCTTGACCCGTGAAACGGGCAAGAAACTTTCAGCACTCCCCTTCCCGGCACCGCGTCGCGGCATAGGTGATGAGATCCTCCGGCGTGAGGACGTTTCCATCACAGGGGATCTCACCCCAGATTTTCCGTACAGCAGGGTTAGGGTTACACATTGCCATCGCCATAGCCAGACGGATCTCCCTGCGCGCCTCATCTACGGTGGTATGGTGTCTGCGGGCTACTTCCAGCAAAGCTGCTTCGGCACGAATATTCATTTGTTTCATATTGTTCACTCCTTGTTTTTAGAACGATTATCGTTCTTATAGAACTACAATACCACAGGAGTTTACGGGAAATATGTCGAACGCAGTCGAAAAAAACAGAGGTCTGCAAAAAGCAAACCTCTGTCGTAGTGTTACTGGAATTCGGTGATCAACGCCTCCAGCACATTCATCACCTTACGCTGCCCGTCCGGGGAAAGTGTCTTCAAACGCTCGGAGAGCTCCGTGGCTCGGAGCATCGTCGCCGCGTTCAAACTGTCCTGAAGAAGCTCATCTGTCCCAACATTGAGCACGTTGGCAATGGCAACCAGCTTTTCCAGCTTTGGCGGCTTCACGCCCCGCTCTACAACGCTCACATGATCCACGCTGTAATCCACAGCGGCAGCAAGATCTTCCTGCGTCATGCTGACTCGCTCGCGAGCAGCCTTGATCCGTTTACCCAATGCGACTTGATCCATACGCACTCTCCTTTTGAACGGTATCCGTTCTTAAATTATATGGGAGATGGCGTTTGTTTCACAGGAGCACACGGGGCGATTACCGTTCCGCAAGAACGGAACATTCAGAAAACAATCATACTTAGGGGCCGTATTCCCGGAGGGGGAAAGCGGCCCCTTCTTTTTTGCGCATTGTCCCTTCCTCCGGGAGTACAACCCCGGAAAGGAGCAAAAATGCGAGAAGAAAAATTATTGAGTTATCTGAAAGGAGCATGTACCGGGCGAAGGTACAGTGCGAGCAGCGCTGCGCTGGAAGCGGCTATAGGGATTAGCGGAACAGATCTGCGAAAGCTGGTAAATCGCATGCGACGTAAGGGCGTTCCTATTGGGAGTGATCGATGCGGATACTTCTACGCGGCGACTGCCGGCGAAGTCTACTCCACGATCCAACAGCTCAAAACCATGGAAAACGGTCTTGCGGCAGCAAGGCGCGGATTGGAGCCGTCACTGGATGCCTTTCCCTTGAGAGAAGGTGCATCTTGAACAGCTTTATCCCCTGGGTAGGCGGCAAGGGCAAGCTGCTGTGGATCATCAACAAGCTGATGCCGGATCACTATAAGCGCTTCATCGATGTGTTCGGCGGCAGCGGCACGGTGACGATAAGCCGTCCTATCCAGCGGGGCTGTATGGAGGTCTACAATGACTACAACGGAAATCTGACAAACCTCTTCTGCTGCGTGAAGAACCGTACTATGGCGCTCTTAGCGGAATTGGGGTTCCTGCCGCTGAACACACGGGATGACTTCAACGTCCTCTATAAATTTTTCTCAAAAGATGAGATCACGGATGATTATCTGCAGGAGGAAATGGATCTGACGGAGGTCTACCTCAAGCCGCCTGACGCGGAAGCCATCCGCGCCCTCATGTTGGAACGCGCGCCACGCGGAGATATTCGCCGTGCCGCGGATTACTTCAAGCTGGTGCGATACAGCTTCAGCGGCGGCGCCAAGTCCTTCGGCGGTAAGCCCTGTGATATCCGCCGCTTTTTCCATCTGATTTGGGAGAGCTCCCGCAGGCTGGCCAATGTTGTCATTGAGAATAAGGACTTTGAGGAGCTGATTCGCCAATATGACAGGAAGAATGCCGTACTTTACTGCGATCCGCCCTACTATATGGCAGAGGGCTGCTATCCGGTAGAGTTCCCGCTGGAGGATCACCGGCGGCTTCACGATGTGCTCATCGGGAGCGAGGGGTACTTTATTGTTTCGTATAACTATCAGGAATACATTTGCGATCTCTATCAAGATGGCTGCTTTATTTTCCGGACCTCGCGCCCAAACAGTATGTCGCAAAGGGCGGGAAGTGAATATGAGGAAATCATCATCACGAACTATGATCCCCGCAAGGCTTGCTGGCAGCTCTCCTTGGAAAACCTGCTGGGCGGTGACGGCGATACCCGCTATGAGATGATCCACGAGCCAAAGTGCCCATTGAAATGTTAAACAAATCAAAAAAAGAGGAGGCAAACAACATGAAATTCCATTTGAACCATGACCCCGCGAACAAGATCATTACCATTCCCCGCGCCGCGCTGCAGCTCTCCGGCCTTGCAGACGTCAGCGACCTGATCCTCCATACCGACAGCGGCTGTGTTCTGCTGCTGCCGGGAGATCCCACCGTGGCAGAGCTGCTGAAAGCCATTTCTCTGCTTTCCACCGTTAACCGCAGCTGATCTCCCGTCTGGCGGGCGAAGCCAGATGGCGATGGAGACCGGAATGACGGAAACGGCATGCGGTGCCTGTGAACACGAACCCCACTGCTCCGGCCTTGAAATTCCGCCCTGTCAGCTGGCGGAGGCGGGGATCTCGCCCACTGCCGCGCTGGAGTCCTTTGTAGAGGAGGGCAGAATCATCGTGCAGGCAGCGGAGAAAACCGCCGCGGATGTGCTCATCGACGAGCTGGACGATGATGTCCGCACCATGCTGGAGGATTCCGGTGTGCGGATGGAGGGTGTATGCCGCCTGCTGGAAAAGGAGGAGATCTCAGAATGAATGACACCTATCTCTACCCCTATTCCTCTGCCGAGTCGAGAGAGCGGAACGAGCTTCCTCTCTGGCGGGAGAGCCACAAGGCGAACATCGCCTGCCGCAACGCCATCGAGGACGCCATCCGTCAGAACTTCGACGGAATGCATCTGAACAAGGATTGCATCACGCCGGTGCTGGAGGAATACGGCTACAAGCGCACCGCGTGGGTGCTTGCCAACACCCTGCACGAGCTCAAGTGGGACGGGCGCTTCGGCCATGCCAACAAGCAGTGGGCGGAGCGCACCTGCATTCCCAAAGACATCAACCACAACAGCGATTTTGTTGTCCGAAGCCATCCGGCCGTGCTGGATGGCTTCGTCACTTTCTACCGCAAGGCGGTGCAGGCGCTGAATCTGTTTGGCACGGAGCATTGTGTCGGTGACCGTGCGGAGCAGGACTTCACCGGCAAGGTGCTGGTGCTGTCACCGGAGGCACTGCAGGAGCAGTATTGGGGGCAGGAAAACCAGCTCTGGTATGCTCGGAGCGGCTTTGGCTGCGAGCCGCATTCCAGTGGCCGAGCAGTCTTTGCCACCTGCCTCTCGGACGGCGAAACAGCCAGATGGAACCGGGAGGATTTCACCGGCGTACTGGATGACAAGTTTCTGCCCGGATGGGCGCGGGAAAAGTTGAAGGAGCTGAAAACGCAGGAACAGACGGACGCCCCCACTATGGGCGGTATGAATATGAAGTGAGGAGGATACTTGCATGTGCATGACCTATTACACCGTGGACGATCTTCGGCCCGGAAGATCCGGCTGGGGTGTGAAACGTTTTTCTACGTTGAATGATGCGATTTCCCACTACCGGTCTCTCCCTATGGCTGGGGCCCGCGTCCTCGGCATGGCGCAGATGACACCCACGCCTATGAGCTCATCCGCTGTGTGCGTCTTTTCCCCGGCGATGCCCAGGGTGAGGATGTTCTGTCGGCAGATTACCGGCGCGACGGCTTGACGAAAAAGAACCCCGCTCTGAAAGATGCGCTGAACATTTGTCTAGAAGTCCTGCGGCCCCGTTTCCTGTTGGAGCCGGAGCGCCTGATCCCCGTTCCCCAGTATAAGAAGCTGCGGAAAGAACTGCGGGAGGCCCTTCTCTGGCAGGGCTATGAAGAAAACTATGATTCCGCCATTCGCACTGTTTTTGTAGAAGGCGCTGGCTGGCTCTCGCCCCAGGATGTAAAAAAGCAGAGGCAGCTTCCTCTGGTGCTGCGCTATCGAGTGGACGGCATGACGAAGGATGGGGCCTACCTCTCCTTAGAAGTGGAGCCTTGGGAATATGACCTCCTGCCGGAGCAGACAAGAGATCACTATAAAATGAAGAAACATTAAGGAGGAACACAAAATGAAACGAATGCTTTCCCTTTGCGCCGCGGCGCTGTGCCTGACCTTGACGCTGACGCCCACCGCGCTGGCAGCGGACTTTGAAGCCGCGGTACCGAACGCCAAGGTCTGCTACCCTACCACCATCGTCCGCAGTGACGATGGCACGGAACTGAAAAAGATCTATGATCTGAGCCCCGAAGATGATCCTGCCGGTATTCCCCGCTCGGACTTCCGGCAGGACGGCTTCCACTACACCCTGACGGACCTTCTGAAGCAGGAGCTTCCGGAAAACGAGAGCCGCCAGCACACGGAGCATATTTCCGTTGAGAGCGCTAAAGAAAGATATGGAATCTGTGTTGGCGCTGCTGCCGCAGGAGCGGGAATTCATCACGGATGACGGCCTCATGGGAACCCTGACGCTCCGACTTGATACCGTGCAGGTCGAGCCGTCCGGCTATGGCAGCTCCACCAAGGAAATCACCACCAAGCGCAGCTATCCTAACCTTGCCGAGCAGGATACGCAGTATCTTCCCAAAACCATTACGGAAAACGGCAAGACCCTGACGCTCACGGACATCCAGTGGCAGACGGACAACACCGCCAATCTGGATGGCTATGCCGTGGCGGATCGCTACACCGCCGTTGCCACCTACACCGGCAGCGCCACCAGCAGCTATGTGAAAGGCTATACCGTCACAGCGGACTATTCCGGGACCGTCAGCCGGATCGCCTTGAACCGTGTTCGCTATGTGGCTATCTTTGAGGGAACGCCCATCCAGCCCACGGAGCCTGCGGAGACACCCGCCACGGCGTCTGCTTTCCGTTGGTCTTATGTGCTCATCCCCATTGGGATCGTGGCTGCGGCAGGCGCGGGCGTCGGCGGCGCGCTGCTGATAGAACGCAAAAGAGAAAATGCAGATGAGGAGGATACAGAATGAAAAAGATCATCACCCTTTGCCTGAGCCTTTGCGTGACAGCGGCTCTGGCGGCTCCGGCGTATGCGCTGGAATACAGCATTGACGCGCCGGACGACTTTGACTTTGGCAGGGACACCTCCATCGAGGTCATCCACACAGCGGACGGCGGTGCTATGAAAAATGCCGACATGAGCAAGAGCGCCGCGCTCATTCCGCCTGCTTTCGGCTCGGAGAGCATGAATGCGCTCCATACCGGTGAGTATCTCACGCCCAACCTTGCCCCCGGTGGTATTCCCGCGTCCGGCGCGGTCATTGGCGGCAGCGCCGCCACTGTTGTCACACCCGGCAGTGCCTCCGGCGTCATCACCCCAGGCAACACGGTGAATGGCGGCAGCGGCTATCAGCCCGCCGTGCTGTTCACGGAGGTGACAGGCGACCTCTACTACAAAAACGGCTCCCTCGGCAAGATCGAGATCCCCGCGCTGGATCTGAGCGTGAGAATTTATCAGGGAACGGACAGCAAGACGCTTGCCATGGGGATTGGGCACTTTGAAGACACCTCCATCTGGAACGGCAACGTCTGCCTCGCCGCCCATAACCGGGGCGCCAACAGCTATTTCGGGCAGATCCACACGCTGAACATCGGCGATAAAATCACCCTGACCACCAAGCTGGGCACCCGCACCTACAAGGTGACGGATGTCAGCAAGGTCAGCGAAACAGATCGCAGCGGCCTTGCGGACTCCGGCGAAAATATGCTGACGCTCTACACCTGCGTCCGCAACCAGCGGGATCAGCGCTGGTGTGTTACCGCAGCGGAGGTCTGAATCTTTCTCCCTTTTGCCGAATCAGTTCTGTTCGACTTCTGCCCCTCACTTGTGATATGGTGAAGCTGCGAAGAAGATTTTCACACATACACAGTTAGAATGGAGGCAGAATGATGAACGAGAGCAAAAATGTGAGAAAGAATGTCAGTATGATACTCACCGGCATGGTGATCGGCGCGGCGCTGACCGGCGGTTCTATCGCAGTCGCAGCCGGGATCACGGCGGAACCTACCTGGCAGCCCATCTTTGTGGATGGTCAACAGGTGGAAATGGAAGCCTACAACATTGCGGGGCACAACTATGTGAAGCTGCGGGACATGGGCAAGCAGGTCGGTTTCAATGTTTATTGGAACGCTGGAGTCCAAATTGACACCGGGCATCCATACACGGGGATCGCCCCTGCCGAATCAGGCATCCGCGTCAACAGCTACAAGGGCAGCACCCTCCGCCCCGGAGACCGCAGCGGCTTGAATATCAGTCCCAGTGCGGAAATAAAAAGTGTGGTCTCCACGCAGCCCAATGTCATCCGCGTTGAGAATGCCTCCGGCTTCTGGACCGCTATCGCGGTCAGCAGCGGCACATCCGACGTGGTCGTGACCGATCAGCATGGCCAGACCGCCGCTTTAACGCTGACAGTGGCCGATGGCAAACAGAGCGCAAGCGTCCCGGAATCCGGCATGAGTCAGACAGACGCGGCGCGGCAGGAGATCGTCCGGCTGGTCAATCAGGTGCGCCGGGAAAACGGCGCGCCGGAGCTGACGGTCAACGCGGCTCTGATGGACGCGGCGCAGCATTGCGCGTCCCTGCGTGTCACATACCACCAGAACAAGGTGGAGTGTGAGGCGGCAGCGGCCTCCGGGTATCCCCATGGATTTGGATCGAATATCACCGCATTCGCAAATGTGCCCGCATCCGAGATCGCGGGGCGGGCAGTGGAGAACTGGCGGAATTCTCCCGGCCACTTCCAGACGATGATAAACCCTGATTGCGACACCATCGGCGTCGGGATCTCAACTGATGAGGGCGAAACGATCTGCTTCCTGTTCGTCGGTGCTCCCAACGCGCACAATCCCTACGCATAACCTATCCGCAACTCAATATGCTCACATGGCCTTCCAGCATCATTGCCGGAAGGCCATTTCAGCGTGTCGAAAAAGTTTTTTCCTCCCCGCTGAACAAGTTTTCAGAACATTATAAAAGTTCTGAAAACTTAGGATTTCAATGGCACGGGACACCCTTCTTGGGTTTCCCGCGCACACCCTTCCTTACCGTCGCGGAGAATCTTCTGCTTTATCGACAGACTCACATGGCCTTCCAGCATTGCCGGAAGGCCATTTCTTATGAGCAAATCTAATGAGCAAATCTAAAAAGAAAGGTCAAATAACGATGAAAAAGACATGGCATTCATTGAAAAATCGCGTGACCGCGATGCTGCTGGCCCTGATCTGCGTCCTCGGCCTGCTCCCCACTGCCGCGCTGGCGGCAGGGGCCGACACCATCAAGTTAGAGCGGTTCGGCATGAGCGGCGTTTCCTATCAGTCTGCCAGCCTCGGCAGATGCACAATGCACCAGATGTATTACGGCGTGGCCGGAAAGACCTCTGTGGGCTTCTGCGGGACGAAGGGCGGCGGCATGGGCACCTCTCTGATCGGTCAGACCTGGGGCGATCCGAAGCCCGTCACCGATCCCACCGTCAAAATGATGATGGCCTATTACTACGCCCACTCTCTCGGCAACTTCACGGACAAGGCCCAAGCCCTTGGCGTGGATGACATCTGGGATTCCGGTTATAGCTGGTACATGAACGCCTGGGTACAGGCAATCGTGTGGCGGTATAAGGACGGCTCCCTGGGTGATCCCGCCACTGCCTGCGCGGAGGAATTGATGTACGTCTGGAACTCGCTGAAGGGCGCGAGCTATACCAGCATCGACCAGACCTGCGACGGCACCACATTCCGGGACCGGACGAAATATATCCTGGATCTGGCAAGCAGGATGTTTGGGGCGATTGCGACGTAAAAGAGTATTCCTTCACCGGCGCTGGCTCTGCCGCCCACCCCGCCAGCACCGTCCAAAGCGTTATGATCGGCAGCCTTACCGTCACGAACGAGCGGTACACGCTGGTGGTCAAGAAGGTAGACGCCACCAACCCCACCAAGGGCCTTGCCGGAGCGCGGTTCCATGTGGAATCCACCAACGGCTCCTTCTCCAAGGACATCGTCACCGGCACGGACGGCACCTATACCCTCTCTCCCTTGGACGCCGGAACCTACGCCGTAACGGAAACGGCGGCTCCGAACGGCTACGAGATCGACAACGCGGGGCCCGAATATGTAGTCCTGCCGAACATGGCAGCAGCACCGTGACGATCACCTTTACAGACACCCCCACCGTCACCGCCACCGGTAAGATCCGCAAGGTGGACGCGGACAATCCCACCAGAGGTCTCGCTGGCGCAGTCATCAAGATCACCGGCGTGGATAACAATTTCACCGGCACCTATACCACCGGAGCGGGCGGCGCGCTCACGGATGTGCCTTGGGATACCATGCCCATCGGCAGCTATGTGGCGGAAGAAGTGACGCCGCCCAACGGCTACTCTCTGAGCAAGGACGCCGGCAAAGTCCGTCAGGAATTCTATTGGGACGGCAAAACGGACGTATCTCTCGTTTTTGAGAATGACGCGAAGGTAAAGATCCAGCTCATCAAGCTGACCGACGCCAATGCGTCCCCTCCCCGGTGCGGTATTCCACGTCCTCCGGGACGGCCAGCTGATCGGCACGGAGGTCACAGACGCCTCCGGCAGGATCACCGTCCCCCATGTGACAGAGGGGATGTACGCCTTTGTGGAGGTCAGCGCCCCCGCCCCCTACGCCAAGCTGACCGCTCCCGTCTGCGCCCATGTGGATCAGGCCACTGTCAATGGCGGCGGCACCGTGACCGTAACAGCCAAAGACCAGAAGCTCCCCAATCTGACCATCCAGAAGCTGGATAAGCAGACCAAGCAGCCCATCCCCGGCACGGTCTTTGAGATCAAGGGCATCCATTACGGCTTTCATCAGGACGTCACCACCGGGCCGGACGGCAAGGCGGTTCTCACCGCTATCCCTGTTGACAGCTATGAAGTAAAGGAAATATCCGTCCCTGACCCCTATGTGGTGGGCGGCGAGACGATCCAGACGATCTACCTCGGCCCCGGTGACGATCAAAACCTCGTATTTGAAAACCTGAAAATGCCCCGGCTGACCGTCACCAAAATCGACGCGGAGGATTCCAAGCCCATCCCCGGCACCGTGTTCACCGTAGAGGGCATCGACAGTGATTTTTCCGCCGATTGGACCACCGGCGCGGACGGCACGGTGACGGACCGCGTGGCCCCCGGCAGTTACAGAATTACAGAAAAATCTGTTCCCGCTCCGTACTACCTGCCCAGCAAAAACGCTGACCGGGAGCAGACCGTCAGCCTGAACGCCGGTGACGAGGTGAATGTCACTTTCAAAAATTGGAAAATGCCCCAGCTCACCATCTACAAGGAGGATAGCGTGGCTGGCGCGCCTGTGGAGGGAGCCAAGTTCCACATCACCTACACCAGCAGCGGCGAATCCGCCGAGGCCCCCGGCACCATCGACTACGGAAATATCCTCACAGATGCCAAGGGCGAGATCCGGCTCCATGAGCAGGGCAAGCGGCTCTATCCCGGCGCGTACACCGTGACGGAAGTGGAACCCGCTCCCGGTTTCCAGATGAAGGAACCCTCCACCCAGAAGATCATCCTCCACGGCAGTGAGAGCAAGACCCTGACCTTCCAGAATACCCCGCTGAACGCCATCGTTGTCGAGAAGTATGACAGCGTGACCCATGAGGCGCTTCCCGGCTGCACCTTCCAGCTGCGGTTTTTGGGCGGCACCTCCGGCACCGGCGGCACGACCATCGGGCAGAAGGTCACCGGCAAGAACGGTACCGCCATCTGGACGGGCCTGAAAAGCGGCACCTATATCGTGGAGGAGGTTGACCCCGCCGATGGGTACAGCATCATCAACGCCTCGGAAACGATCTATCTGGCGGACAGCGGTGAGCAGAGTGTTGTCACCGTCCGCTTTGACAACGCCCCGGACGGCATCCTGCTGATCCGCAAGGTCTGTTCCGTGAACCCCAGTGTGACTCTTGCCAACGCGGAATTCAAGATCACCTACGCGGACGGTACGCTGATCGGGGACGCCAATGGCATCTTCCGGACGGATGAACACGGTGAGATCCGCGTCCCCGGTCTGAACCCGGCAAGAGCGTCATCGTGACAGAAACACGCGCTCCGGACGGCTATCTCATCGATACCCAGAGCCAGACCGTTCAGATCAAGGAAGGCCGCACGGTCAGCCTGACCTTCAAGAACCAGCCCAAGGGCAAGCTCATCATCCAGAAGCGGGACAGCGCCACGGGCCAGCCCCTCCCCGGCGCGGAGTTCCGTGTGACCACTGCCGCTGGCTGTGAGGTGGGGCTGAACGGCGTGATCGGCACCGCGACCCTGACGCAAAACGGCATTTTTACCACCGACGGGCAGGGCGAGATCAAAATCACCAATCTGGCCCCCGGCGCTTATGTCATCAATGAGATCAAGGCCCCGACAGGGTACGTGATGGATCGTGCGTCCACAAACGTGGTCATCGGCAAAAACGGTGATACACAGACTGTCATCGTGAAAAACTCCAAGGCCGGAACCCTGGTGATCGACAAGCGGGATTCCATCACCGGGAAGCCCTTGCAGGGCGTGACCTTCAAGGTGACGACCTCTACCGGCGCGTTCGTCCCCGCTGAAAACGGACAGATCAGCAGCAACGGCCTGTACTTCACCGACAAGGACGGCAAAATCACCATCCATGGTGTGGTGGGGACGCTGGTGGTGACGGAAACGGCCACCATTCCCGGTTACACCATTGATCCCGCCACAAAGACCCAGACCGTGGTGGTCAACCCCAACGACACCCAGACGCTGCATTTCACCAACACGCCCAGCACCACCCTTGTGATCGAAAAGTATATTGAGGGCACCACAACGCCGCTGAAGTGCGTGACCTTCCTTGTGACCGACAGCAGCGGCGCTGTTGTGGGCAGAAGCAACGGCGAGTTCATCACCGATGAGAATGGCCGCGTCGTTATCCATGACCTGATCCCCGGCACCACCGTTACGGCGCGGGAGGTCAAGACCGTGGATGGCTTTGTGCTGGATAGTTCCCCGAAATCCATTCTCATCAAGGCGGGCGAGGTGCAGACCCTTCGCTTTTATAATGTCCGCGCGGGCGGGCTTACCGTCATTAAGAAGGACGAAAAAACCGGAGAACGCATCCCCGGCGTCCAGTTTGAGATCCGGAAAATGGATGGCGAGATCGTCGGCACCTGCACCACCGATGAAAACGGCGTGATCTATCTCCCCGAAGCGGAAAACGGCTGGTACACCGTGACGGAGCTGAAAGCTGCCGAGGGCTACCGTCTGGATGACACGCCCCATCGGGTCGAGGTCAGAGATGGCCAGGCCGCCACGCTGGAGATCACCAACAAGGCCATCTCCGGCATCTGATCCACAAGGTCAACGCCGTCACCGGCGAGGGTATCCCCGGCGTGTCCTTTCATTCTCTATGACAGCGGCAACACCCCCATCGCGCAGGAAACCAGCGATGACCGGGGCTATGTCCGGTTTGAGGGACTGGAAGATGGCCGCTACTATCTGCGTGAACTGGAAAACGAGGGCTATATCCCCGACACGCAGAAAAAGACCGTGTATGTAAAGTCTGGTGAAACCACGGAAATCGAATGGAAGAACACTCCCATCACCGGTCAGATCCAAGTGACGAAGGTCAGTGCGGACTACAACGCCATGAACGGCTGGCCCGCTGGGACGCCCATTCCCAACACCGTCTTTGAGATCTACAACGCCCGTACCAATCGGCTGGTGGATACGATCAAGACGGATAAAAAGGGCTTGGCGGTGAGTAAACCCCTGCCGCTGGCGCGGTACAAGATCGTGGAATCCAAGGCGGCGGAGTTTTACGGACTGGATAAGACACCCATTGAGGTAGAAATTGAATATGCCGGTCAGATCGTCAAGGCAAGCATGACCAACAAGAGCCTGTCTACCAACGTTTCCATCAAGAAAACCGGCTATGTGGAGGTCATGCCGGGGCAGCTCGTCCGCTACAATTTCACCGGCATCGCCAACAATTCCACCACGGCGCTGGAATCTTTTTATTGGCGTGACACCCTGCCCGTCAAGGCGGTTCGGCTCCAGACCATTTACACCGGCACGTGGAATACCCCTGGAAATTATAAGATCGTGTACCGCACAAATCTCAGCAGAGATACATGGCGCACGCTGGCGGATAACCTGAGCACATCCAAAAACTATGTGCTGGATGCTTCCCCCGCGGCGCTGGGACTTGCCGCCAACGAGTATGTGACGGAGTTCATGGCGGCGTTCGGCATTGTCCCCGCCAACTTCCGGCAGGTGGAAGCCCCTCGCGTGGACTGCAAGGCCCTTGCCAAGCTCACCGGCGGTACGCAGTTCGTCAACATCAGGCGGATGCGGGCGGCGTCTACAATGGGCAGTGGATCATGGCGACCTCCCGCTGGGTCACCAGAGTTTATGCTCCCAGCAAGCCTTTGCCCCGTACCGGTTATTAAGAGCTAACAACAACGGATGCCGCTCCGCGAGGGGCGGCATCCCCGTTTCGTGAGGGAATATGATGAACTTTTTTGAACAGGAATTAAGAAAAATCGTAGGCAGTGCTTATCCGGATGCCACCTATATCGGCAGAGCCTGCTATGTGCGGCTGGGAGAGGAGAACCGGGCGAAGATTCAGTTTGTCACCGGCATCGTTTCCAATCAATATAACGCTCTGCAAATGACGATTTTAAACCGCAGCGAAGGAACTGTAGACACGCTGCGCGTCAGCTTAACGGATCTGTTAGGCAAGCAGGCAGCGAAGAATCCTGATTTCCGAAACGGTGTGGAACCACACATCTGGGATGACAACGGAAACGTCAGATGGTATGCCTATCAGCCAAGCAGCCGGGACTACCAGACGCTCACAAATGAGATATCGGAATATTTGGGCTTATTCCAGCAGCAGACACAAAGCTCCGCACAGCAGCTTGGGCAGAGAATGAGATGATAACAGCTTCTGCCGCTGCATGAGGATATTCAAAATAATAGGAGGTTAAGATCTTGAAACACAAAAAAATCATGATTTTGGCGTTGGCGCTCCTGCTCCTGACCGCGCTCTGCTGCACCTCCGCCCTCGCCGCGGGCGGCGATGTGGCAGGCGCTGTGGAGCAGACATGGAAGGAGGCAGCCAAGCAGATCAAGGCTGTGGTGGAGAAGGTGGTGTTCCCGGCGCTGGATATGATCCTCGCCATCGCGTTCTTTGTCAAGCTTGGCGGCGCGTATTTTGACTACCGCCAGCGAGGTCAATTTGAATGGACCGGTCCCGCTATTCTCTTTGCCTGCCTCATCTTCACGCTGACGGCTCCGAAATACATTTGGAGCATCATCGGCATCTAAAAAGCGTATCCCTTGAAAGCCGGATCAGAAGTCTGATTCTGGAGGGCCGGCGCGCGAGGGTCTTGCATAAAAGCTGCTACTTTGATATAATACTATCAAGACATTGATACAAGGAGGGCTTTCTATGCAGATCAGACCATCCTCCGCTCTGCGGAATGAGTACACTCAAATTTCTGAGTTGGCAAAAGCATCCGGTGAGCCGATCTTCATCACAAACAAAGGTGAGGATGACGGTGTTTATATGAGCATGGCCGCATACGAGGAGCGGGAAAAAATGTTCCGCCACCGCGACAAGATCTATGCCGCGGAGATCAGCAGACTGAGCGGAGAGCCTGTCTGCACGCCGGAGGAGCTTGACGAGAGAATGGAGGAGTTGTTCCGTGCCTACGAAAAGTAAGCTGGTCTATCTTCCTCCCGCTCAACACGACTTCGAGGAGATCGTAAAGTATCACATTACGGAGGCAGGAACTCCCTACGCGCGGAAAATCTACGGTACAATGAAAACGGCCATGAACCGACTGCGAGATTTCCCGCTGATGGGGCAGACGCATCCGGACCCGATCCTCGCCGCAAACGGATACCGAAAACTGGTTTTGACAAAAACCTATGTGGCGGTCTACAAAGTGATCGGCGACACCGTCTATATTTACGCCATTGTCAATGGCACGACAGACTATCCCCGCCTTTTGAAGTGATCACTGCTTTGGGATGATGAATATGTCGACAGAAAACGAGTATTTAGCAAAGACGGAATCCTTGCAAAAAGAATTGGAGTCGGTGTGCCGGGTTATCACGGAGACAGTCAAAGCCGAGGCGATTTATCTCTTTGGCTCCCGTGCTTATGGTACGCCAACCGATGATAGTGACTACGATTTGTGCGTCATTATCCCGGAAAATTCCATGCGTCCGGTGGATGCGGTCAAGGCGATCCGCCGCGCGCTCCTGCCGCTGCAAACCATGTCTTTGGATATACTCGTATACCGTGCCGATACATTCTTCCGCCGCGCGCAAGGCGTGACTATGGAGCGCAAAATCAAGCGGGACGGCATCCCCCTATACGAAAACTTCTCCCACAAATCATAATACCAATTATTGCGACAAGGCCGTCGCCCGAAAGGGCGGCGGCCTTGTCGCGTCTCCGGAGGTGAATGAACAATATTTATTTGGGACTTTGTCGCCGCGACAGTCCTGGATCAGCTCATGGATTGGTTCTACGGGCAGATCGTGGGCTTTCTCGGCAACTTCTTTGCCCTCATGGGCAATATGGGCGTGGAGCTGTTTGAGCTGGAATGGGTCAGCGCCATCATTCTCTTTTTCTCCCGCCTTGCGTGGGCGTTGTTTACCGTCAGCGTGGTAGTCTGCGCCTTTGAATGCGGCATCGAATACTCCACCGGCAGGGGCAATCTCCAGCAGTGCGGGATGAACATCATCAAGGGCTTTCTGGCGGTGAGCCTGTTCACCGTCGTCCCCGTCCGGCTCTATGCCTTATCCGTGTCGCTGCAGGGAACCTTTTCCGCGGGACTTACCGGCTACGGACGAAGCATCGGTGAGGTGGGACAGGACATCATAACGGAGCTCAGCGAGATCCAGACGCTCTCGGACGTGATAAACAGCTCTCACTTCGGTCTCGGCATCATCACCAGCCCCATTATGCTCCTTTTTTGCGTGATCCTCATGGGCTACGCGGTGCTGAAGGTGTTTTTCGCCAACCTGAAACGCGGGGGCATTTTGCTGATTCAAATTGCGGTGGGCAGCCTTTATATGTTCAGTGTCCCACGGGGCTATCTGGACGGCTTTATGGGCTGGATGCGGCAGGTCATCGGCTTGTGCCTGACCGCCTTCCTCCAGTCCACCATCCTCATTGCGGGACTCATGGTGTTCAAGGACCACGCGCTGATGGGCGTGGGGCTCATGCTCTCCGCTGGCGAAGTGCCCCGCATCGCCGGCAGCTTCGGCTTGGACACCACAACAAAGGCCAATATTACGAGCGCCGTGTATACGGCGCAGGCTGCCGTCAACACCACCCGAACCATCGCCGCGGCGATCAAATGAAAGGGTGATGATATGACCTGGTTAACACAAATCACCATGGGCAGCCTGTTCGACGGTATCGGCGGATTCCCTTTGGCTGCGGTCCGCAACGGCATCACGCCGGTATGGGCGTCGGAGATCGAAGCATTTCCCATTGAGGTGACAAAGCTGCGCTTTCCCGGCATGATCCATGTAGGCGACATCACTAAGCTGCGTGGCGCGGAGCTGCCGCCTGTGGACATCATCTGCGGGGGCAGCCCGTGTCAAGATCTCTCCGTTGCTGGCGCAAGGGCAGGTCTTGCCGGCGCGCGTTCTGGCCTCTTTATGGAGCAGATGCGCATTGTGCGTGAAATGCGGTTGGCAGAGAAAGCCCGTGGCCGGGAGAGCGTCAACATACGGCCGCGCTGGATGTGTTGGGAGAACGTGCCGGGGGCCTTTCAAGCGGAAAACCGAAGTATGAGGACTTTCGGATCGTGCTGGAGGAGATCGTGCGGATCTGCTTTCCCAACGAGCTTATCCCAGGCCCCTATCCTTACGGATGGCCCGATGTCGGTGATCTCACGGCAGGCGATATGTTTTCTATTGCGTGGCGCTGTCTGGACGCGCAATTATGTTCAGCTGAACATAATTGCGCTAATGTATAGTTGAAAATAATGTATAGTCACCTCCTAAAACTGATGAAAAATCAGAAAAAATCATCGTCACACTTAACATAATTCCGTATAATTTAAACAATGGCATTGCCATATCAACTAATAGGAGGAATATGCTAATGACGATGGAGCACACAGGCTCATTGAGCGAATGGCTCAGGAAAACGATCAGCAAGTTAAAGTCACACTTAGCTGAACTCGGCTACAGTGAAAGCACGATTTTAAGGTTAGACGCGACATGGAAGGAGTTGATTGTATACTGCGAAGCGCATCAGACAACTGAGTTCACCGTGGATTTAGAGCGGAGATTTGTCTGGGAACGGTATGGTGCCGATCTTGGCGATAGGGATATATCTCAGAATGTCAGCCGGGCTATTCATATGTTGGACGATTATTTACAGTATGGGATGGTCTTTAAGCAATCAAGTATCACCTTGAAGGGCTTTTCTCCAGCCTATAAGGAGCTATTTGAAGGCTTTTTTGGACAGTTTGCGCCAAAACCAAGTGGCTGAAGGTTCTATCAGAACTTGGCGGAGCAGGCTATTTCGCTTTGAGTATTTTCTGCTGGAGTCCGGCATTGAGCATTTCCACCTGCTTGAGCTGCACCATGTAAATACTTATATTGAATCTTTGACTGGATTTTCTCCCGGTACGGTTGCGGCAACAATTCGCATCTTAGGCAAGCTGTTTGATTACGCATTGGCCAAAGGCTACCATTATATCAGTTACGCCAATGCTTTGCCCTGTATCAGACGGACGCATAAGTATCGCCTGCCTACTGTTTTTTCACCGGATGAGGTAGAGTGCATTCTGGCTCAGGTAGACCGATCCAATCCGTTGGGGAAGCGGAACTATGCGATCCTGTTGTTGGTTACCCGGCTGGGGTTGCGCATCAGTGACGTGCGACTGCTTCGATTCGAGAATATTGACTGGAAAAACAAGCGAATTTCAATTCATCAACAAAAAACCGGGATACCCTTAGAACTTCCATTGCTCGAAGATGTGGGCTGGGCAATCATTGATTACCTCCAGCATGGCCGCCCAGAGACAGACTGTCCATGTATATTTGTCCGGCACCTTGCACCGTTTGATGTCATGAGCGGTTCTATGCAAAGGTTGGTTTCCAAACTCGTTTCTAAAGCAGGTATTCATGTCTCTACGGATAAACCGATTGGGATGCACAGCTTCCGACACAGTGTCGCTACCTCCATGCTGAATAATGGAGCAGAATTAACTGACATTGCGCAAACGCTGGGTCATGCCACACCGGAAAGCACACAGGTATACGTTAGCCTCAATACAGAAATGCTGAGACGATGTGCATTGGAGGTGCTTCTATGAGTAAGAAGCCCTTCTTTACAGGACCATTTGCTCCAATATGCGAATCCTATGTGGCACAAAAAAGGGCATCTGGTCTGGACTATAACCAGCAGGCCAAACTGCTGCGGCTATTTGATAATTTTTGTAAAGATTATGAGATTCAGAGTTACACAATTACGAAAGAGATTGCATTGACATGGTGCAAGAAGCGCCCAAATGAGGCAGACGCCACCCGATATAGCCGAGTGAGTGAGATGCAGAGGTTTGCCCAATACCTGTGCAAACAAGGTTATCCATCCTACCTGCTTCCAGCCCTTCCCAAATGCGGAGAACAACACGTACCCTATATTTTTTCAACGAATGAGTTACATCTCATTTTTGAACGACTTGACTCACTTTCTCCGACTAACCTATCCCCTAACCGACATCTTACTATGCCACTCTTATTTCGCGTACTCTATGGCTGTGGCCTTCGAATTTCTGAAGCGTTGGCGTTACTAAAAAACGATGTGGATTTGAAAGACGGAATTTTGCACATACGGCACGGAAAGAATGACCGCGAGAGGATTGTCCCAATGTCTGCCACATTGACGGAAGAATGTAGAAAATATGCGCAGGCTGTTCATAAAAACACTGTCGAATCAACGCCGTTCTTTTATGCAAAGGGCGGGACCCCTTATACAAAATCCACCATTGGAAAGTTCTTTCGCGGCATTTTGTGGGATGTGGGGCTTCCATATAAAGGGAAGCAATTTGGGCCGCGCGTGCATGATCTCCGTCATACATTTTGCTGCCATAATATCCAAAAATGGGCTGAAGCTGGACTCCCAATATACAGCAATCTACTGATTCTTTCCCGTTATGTTGGGCATACATCGATTAGTTCCACCCAGTACTATCTCCGCCTGACCGCACAATCCTTCCCCCATATCATGGATATTTGTGAACAGAATTTGGGCGGCATGTATGCTCCGTTTGACCTTGCCATGGAAAGAGAGGGATTGCAGGATGGCTAATCGTGGACCGACTTTTTTTGCCAAAGCGTTATCAAGATATTTCTTTGAGTATTTACCATCTGAAAGGGGACTAAGCCAAGAAACAATTCAATCCTATCGAGACGCAATGTCCTTGCTACGATTTCTGTGAACGGGAACGCAAAATTCGAAGAGATAGGCTGGAAGTTAGCGATTTCAATAGAGAGCTAATTGATGCTTTTTTTCGGTGGCTGGAACAGGAGAAAGGTAACTCTATTACGACAAGGAACCAACGGCGAGCAGCAATCAATGCGTTTTTTAAGTTCCTGCAGTATGAAGATCCAGGCTTTGTACTGCTATGCCAACAGATCCGGGAAATTCCTCCGAAGAAATGTGAGCAAAGGGTTGTCCCGCATCTTTCGGAAGAAGCCATCCAAACTATTTTTGGACAGCCGAACCTTACAACGCGTGAGGGACGGCGTGACTTTGCCTTCTTGACCTTAATCTATGAATCTGCTGCTCGTGCATCTGAAATCGCTAACCTTCGCTTTGGTGATATCCGTTTTGATAAAAAATGGGCCGTTGTACATCTGAAAGGTAAGGGAAGAAAGTTCCGAGATATACCAATTCTTCCTGTACCTGCAAAGATCTTGAAGGATTATCTGACTGAGGAATCCCAATATCGCCAATGTGATATAGATGCCCCGCTTTTTTGCAACAGAAGCAAGGCCCCTCTAACACGAGGCGGTGTCTACTACATCATACAGAAATATGTTTCCCTTGCACAAAAGGAGAAGCCTGATTTGTTCCCAGTGCGGGTCCATCCTCATGTATTCAGACACAGCCGAGCAATGCATTGGTTAGAGGCCGGTGTGGATTTGCAATATATAAAAGACCTGTTAGGGCATTCTGACATTAAAACTACCGAGGTGTATGCACGGCTGAACATTAAAATGAAGCAAAAGCTGTTGGAGCAAGTGCATCCGCAGCAGCTTAGTGACCAGCAGCCCTCTTGGACGGATGACGAAAATTTGATGCAATGGTTGACTCAGCTCTATATTCCAACTAAATAATTTCACAGAATAATGTAAAGCCAGCAGGAGCATTCTTGCTGGCTTTACTACACTTCAGGAGGTGACTTTACATTATTTTCTGCTATACATTAGCGCAATTGTGTGGCGTCGCGCAGCGTCGCAAGCGCATCTTTCTCCTTGCTGACTTTGCCGGGCCGCTCGCGCCCCAGCTTTTATTTGATGTATTTGACGAAACGGAAAACAGTGAGAAGGAGGTCTCATAGATGTACCGATTCGATACGACCGGGCAGATGACGATGCTTGATTTAGACACGGCTGAAAGGGGCGGAGCTCCGCCCAAGCGCAGATCGGGCAAGCCGGACTCCGAACTGGTTTCGATCCCGTATTTCCACTTGGATCTGCTGTCCTCTCCCGTGGATCTCTTCGGACAGCGTCATTGGGAGTTCCGATCTCCATGGCGGGAAGGCAAGCGGCCCCTCAATACCGGGGCCGCGCCCCGCCGCCCGATCCGCGCCTCACTGTCCGGCATACTGGAGGCGTACCCAGCCCTAAAATATTATTTATCGAAAACAGCCTGTCTGGGCATCCTGCGCCGCGCCTTTGAGCGCGGCAAGGAGCTGCCGAAGATGCTGGCGCGTGCGCTGAAGATCCAAGCGGGGCTCATAAAGCCGGACAGCCAACCCACTGACCTGAAGGCATTTCATGTGAACCAACGCAATGAGGGCATTGACCTGAACGGTGTGTCTGGCGCGTTGATGGCAACCACCAATATGCAGATGCAGACCTTTGTAACACAGCCAAATGGAGCCGCGGAGGGCTTTGGCGGCTATAACGGCGTCATGGCCTTTGCCGCCAACCAGCGGGACGAGGTGCGTGACCTGCACGATGTAGCTGGCGCGCTGGGCGCACAGCCGGGGATGAAGCAGCAGACCTTTGTAGCCGGTTTTTCCGCCGGAGCAGGTGCCAGCGCAGGCGGCATTGGATACAACGAATCAGTTGCTCCAACCCTCAAGGGCAGCCCCGGCGGGAACTGTATGCCGTCTGTTTTATGCCTTAATGACCAGGGCGGGCAGAGCATGGCATACAGCGAAAATATCACCGGCACCCTCCGGGCGCAGGAGCGTGGACACCAGCCTTTGGTCCTGAACCCAGCAGCACCCCAAATTTATGAGAATCATGGAGTTGACAGCCGTTACACCGGCCCCCACAAGGTAGCGCCCACCATATCCGCCGCCTATGGAATGGGCGGAAACAACACTTCTCTTGTCGAGCAGAACACGGGCGCCATCTGCATTGCCGGAAACATTGTAGACCGCCAGCCGGAGAACGGCGGCAACGGCCTTGGCTGTCAGGAGGATTTGGCGTACACCTTGACCGCCACAGACCGCCACGCGGTCTACAGCCGCCAGCGTGTGGATGACTTTCGGAGGAATGATGTGGTAAGTACCCAAAGCGCCCGTCAGTATAAGGACGCCACCGATCTCATTTGCCAGCAGACAGAATCCTACGCATATCTCATTCGTCGCCTGACGCCTTTGGAGTGTGAGCGGCTCCAGGGCTTTCCGGACGGCTGGACAGACATCCCCGGCGCGTCGGATAGTGCAAGGTACAAAGCTTTGGGCAACAGTGTGGCGATACCCTGTGTGGAGTTTATTATGTCGCGGATCGCCGCGGCCATGCGGGCGGCATAGCCTCTTTGTTGGTATCGTCACTGTTTCGTACCGCTTCTTCGTTGGCTTTGGTCATAGCTTTCACACTTGCTTTCGGGTATCTTAGCTTTACCATTAAAAAGATCGGAGGAACTGCTATGGCAGAAAAAACGCGCAACCTCTGCGCTGAAATTCCCTTGGAGCTGCATACCAAAGTACGGCAGCGACAGGCGGAATCCGGCGAGACACTGAGCCGGTACATGACCGCGCTCATCACCAAATTTTATGAAATGGAGGAAAATGTGAAGATGGACAAGGACAATGTGAGGACGGTGGCGTTTCAGGTGCCCACCGAGCTGTTTGAGCAGCTCAAGGCATACCTCAAGCGGAACGGCATCAAGCAGAACGCCTTCTTCTTGGACTGCATCCGGCAGGCACTGGCGGAGGACACCGGCACTGCCGAAGAATAAGAAATACATTGCGCGAACCGCTGCTGAAATTTTCGGCAGCGGTTTCGCTTTGGAGGAACAAAATGTTTATTTACCCCGAAAACCTGAAAGCCAAGCCCATGCTGTGGCTCTGGCTGCTGCGGGACATCGCCGTGATCGGCATCGGCGCTTTGCTCTCTGTGCTGGCGCTGACCCAGGGCCTCGGCATGGGACTGCTGGTGGTTACAGTGCTCTACGCCTTCCTCACCATTCAGGTGGATGGCAGCAGCATCTCTGGACTTCCTGCGCCGTGCCGCCTGCTTTCTCTTTCTGCGGCAGCAATACTATGAATGGAGGCAGGACCCATGAACCGTAAACAGAAAAAAGGAACTGCACCAGCGGCAATCCACCCGGCAGCTCATGGGCATCGTCTGTGTGACGCCCCACGGCATCGTGACAGACTTCGGAGAGCGGGTCTTCTTCCTGATCCAGCCGGACAACCTCTCCGTCCTGTCCCCGGAGGTCATCCGGGGCCGTATCCGCTCTCTTACCATGCTTCTCAGCACACAGCCCTCGCTGGAGATTCTGGCTCTGGACTCCCGCGAATCCTTTCAGCGGAACAAGGAGTATTACCTGCGGCGACTGGAGGAGGAAACGGAGCCTGCCGTGCGGGAGCTGCTGGAGCGGGACATGGCCTATCTGGACGCCATCCAATTCTCATCCGCCTCCTCCCGCAAATTTGTACTGGTGCTCCCACTGGATGAAAAAGCTGGTGCGGATGAAGGTGCGCTGCGGCAGTTGGAGAAAGCCATCTGCGACCACGGGCTCCGTGTGCGTCTGGCAGAGGAGCAGGACATGAAGCGTCTGTTGGCGATCTACTACCGGCAGGATCTCACGACGGAGGTATTCCGCGATTTCGATGGAGAGGAGTATATACATGGCTAAAAAGAAACAGATGAAGAAAAAGAAAGCGCCGGAACAGGTGCAGCGCCCGAAGGACTTTCTGGATATGATCGCGCCCGCGGCGATAAAATTCAACACAGATCACTTCATCCTCGGAAGCCGCTATCACACGGCGATGGCGCTGAAAAGCTACCCGCCCATGACGGATGAGCTGGCGCTGCTGCGGGGCCTTGGCGATATGGGCGGCGTCAACCTGCGCCTGACGGCACGGCAGGTCACCCCTGCCGAGGAGGACGCCATCCTCCATGCCGCTACCAACAAAAGCCGCATGGAGCGGAGCAACACCAACGATTACAAGCAAAGCGTCACGGCGGAGGCCAACCTGCGGGATATGGCGGAGCTGCTGGCAAAGCAGCGGCAGGAAAAGGAGCCGCTCATCCACTGCGGCGTGTATCTGGACATTGCCGCGGCGGATACGGAAAAGCTGCGCGCGGCGCGGGATACCGTATCCGCCCAACTGGTGCGCTCCCGCATGGGCGCCGATCCGCTGCTCCTGCGCCAGCGGGAGGGCTTTCTCTCCGCCAACCCCGCAGGCGGCAGCCAACTGGCAAGCTTTGCGGAGCGGGTATTACCCGCACGCAGCGTTGCCAATCTGTACCCCATGAACTATTCCGGCAAAACCGATCCCAAGGGCTTCTTTATCGGCCGTGACCGCTTCGGCTCCAACATCATCGTAGACCTGGATCGCCGTGCGCCGGACAAGACCAACGCCAGCGCCCTCATCCTCGGCAACACCGGACAGGGTAAAAGTTATCTTCTGAAGCTCCTGCTCTGCAATGTGCGGGAGGCGGGCAAAAGCGTGATCTCTCTGGACTCCGAGCATGAGATGGAGGACGAGTGCCGCGCCCTGGGCGGCTGCTTTTTGGACTACCTCAGTGGGCAGTACCGCATCAACCTGCTGGAGCCCCGCTGCTGGGACGATGGCAGCGGGCCGGAAGACCCGGACGCGCCGGACGCTTTTCGGGGGACGCTGCTCTCCCAGCACATCTCCTTCCTGCGGGATGTATTCCGTGTGTATAAAGGGCTTCGATACGCCCCACATCGACACGCTGGAACTGATGGTGGAGCAATTATATAAAAAGTGGAACATTACCGACCACACGGACTTCGCCGTCGAATGCAGCCGACCGATTACCCCATCCTCTCCGACCTCTACGATACGATCCAGGATGCCTATGACAATTATGACGCCGCAGACGGTCTTTATCCGCGGGAAATGCTGCGGGATCTGCTGCTGGGGCTTCACTCCATGTGCCGCGGCGCGGATTCCCGGTTTTTCAATGGGCATACCAATATTACAAGCTCCAAATTCCTGGTATTCTGCGTTAAGGGGCTGGATAACATGGCGGAAAATCTGCGGAACACCCTGCTGTTCAGCCTGCTGTCCTATATGTCGGATCAGCTCTTGACGCTGGGCAATTCCGTGGCCGCCATTGACGAGCTGTACCTGTGGCTGTCCGATCCCACCGTCATCACCTACATCCGCAACGCGCTTAAAAGAGTACGAAAAAAGGAATCCGCCCTGTTCCTTGCCAGCCAGAATCTGGAGGACTTCACCCAGCCGGGAATACGGGAGCTGACACGCCCTCTCTTTTCTATCCCCGTCCATCAATTTATCTTTAACGGCGGCAGCGTGGATAAGAAGTTCTTCATGGATAACCTCCAACTGGAGGAGTCCGAATATGCCCTGATCCGGGACCCGCAGCGCGGCTCCTGCCTCTACAAGTGCGGCAATGAACGCTATCTATTGCAGGTGCAGGCCCCGGAGTACAAGCAGGCTCTCTTCGGAACGGCAGGTGGACGGTAATGGGAGTACCCGTCACAGCACTGGCGAAGATCGCCGCTGCAGCTCTCTCGGATGAGGACACCCGGCGAAAGCTGGGCTGGATCGTGGCGGCGATCTGTTCACCGCTGATCCTGACGCTGGCGCTGATCTGCTCTCTGCTCTCCGGCAGCGCGGAGCATAACAACTCTGCCGTCCTGCTGTGTTTTCACGGCGGAACGATCCCGGACAAAACGCCTGCGGAATATGTGAATACATTGAAGATATGCGCCGCAGCTTTACGCTGCTGGACAGCGCCATTGATGCCGTCAATGACGGAGAACAGCGCCTTGACGGTATCCGCGTCAAGGCTGTTTTCTATGACATTTTCTTTGGGAGGACACGCCGAGCCGCCGAGCGCACCGACAGTTCGTGGACTGCTTCGTGACCTACTCACGATATAAAGGGTTAAAACCCGATACAATTAGGAATCAGACCGATGCTGTACAGAGATTCTTTGCTGTAAACAGCATCAGCTGCTTGAAGGATATTTCTTTGTCCCATATCGAATACGGTTTTACACAGTCCGGACAAAAAGAGGGTTATAAAAGCGCAATGCGAAAATACCTGGATTTCTTATTTGAGGAAGGGATTATAGAGACTGACCTGGGGAGGTTCTTCCAATGATCCTTCCTCGCATTCCTAACAGCTATCCATTGCCTTCCGTATATACGGATGAAGAAATCAGGCTATCCTGGGCTCCATTGACCGATCCACGGTACAGGGCAGCAGGGACTTTGCCATCCTCTTGCTCGCATCTTCTCTTGGCATACGTGCATCAGACATCTGTGAGATGACGCTGGAAGCAATCAACTTTGTTAAAAATGAACTATGTTTTATCCAAAAGAAAACATCTGTCCCCCTCACATTGCCATTGTTGCCAGATGTTAAGGAGGCGCTGCTCGGTTATCTCGGATGCCGGAAAATCAATAGCACAGATGAGCCGATTTTTATTCAGTGCAGGGCACCCTACCATAAACTTACCCGTATGGGGATATGGACGATAATGCGCAGGTATTTGAAACAATCTGGTGTTGATCCCGGCCATCGCAAACGCGGGACACACGCGCTCCGATCCAGCCTTGCCAGTTCTATGGTCAGGGAGCAGGTTCCGTACTATGCCGTACAAAAGATTCTCGGACACGAAAGCCCCCAGTCCACAAAAAATTACGTGCGGATTGATATAGGCAGGCTCAGGGAATTTACACTCCCTGTTCCGGAAGCATATGGGCGGTTCGATGCGTTCCTGAAAGGGGGTGAAACCCGATGAGAGAGTTCCAAAGCATCTTTGCCACAGAGATCATCTCCTATATAAATAGAATCCGGGAAAGCGGACGAACGACAGCGTGTCATGAGGTTCATTTGGGAAGCCTGGACAGATATCTGAGCATCATCGGCCTGCCCGAAAAGGAGATTAATGAAACTACGGCAGTCGGCTGGTTAAAATACCGGAATGCAAAGCCAAACTATCAGGCAAACATCCTCTCTTATTACAGAGGATTCGCAAACTACCTGAAAGCGCACGGAATCAATGCATTTGTCCCGGATTCCCCATACACAGAACATATCTATATCCCCCACATTTACACTAAAGAGGAGATTTCCAAACTCTTTTATACCTGCGACAGCCTCATACCACGTTACAAAGACAACCGTTCGCCGCTTATGATGTCTATGCTGCTCAGGATACTGTATTGTACAGGTATGCGTCTGCGGGAAGCTGTCACTCTGAGAGTTGGACAGATTGATTTTGATAACGGGTGCATTCTTTTGTTGAAAGCCAAAAACAATCGGGAACGGTGGATCCCGATCCATCCACAGCTTAACGACATGCTGAAAAGATACGCTGTATCAATGGCCCTGTTTCTAAAAGTGGAATCACCGCTGTTCCCATCGCCTGACGGAGAATTTTTTACTAACGCGTGGGCGCAGTACTGGTTTGGTATCATTCTTTCCGATGCTGGACTGGAAAACACTGCCCGTGTTCCTCATGAAAGGGGATTGTGTATGCACTGCTTCAGGCATGGGTATACATATCTTGCCTTAAAGCAGGCCCGCCAGAAAGGAATGACTTTTGAGGAAGCGATTCCATTCATCTCAACTTACCTTGGGCATAGGGACATTTCCGGCACCGATTATTACATGAAGTTTGGATATTCGCTTTTTGATGAAGAACAGGATGTCTTTTCTGCTTACACTGCTGGAATGTTCCCGGAGGTAGATGAGGATGAGTAAGAATCAGATGCAGCCCATTTTGAGGGCATTTTTTGAGGAATATCTTCCCGACGTGAAGGGGGTAAGTGCGAACACGCTGCGCTCCTATCGTTACAGTTTCCGTCTGTTATTTCAATTCCTTTATGAAAAAAATGGAATCCTGCCTGCAAAAGTTGATTTTTCCAACATTGACGGGAACACGGTTCTATCATTTCTCCAATGGCTGGAAGAAAGCAGGGAATGCAGCGTTTCCACACGGAACCAGCGGCTTGCTGCAATCCGCTCCTTCTCCAGTTATGCCTCTCGCCATTGTTTTCAGTCGGCTCTGGCATTTGGAACAGCCGTTGCCTATATCCCACCCAAACGGGTGCCTAAAAAAAAGGCACTGGCATATATGACGAAAGAAGAGATGACTATTGTTCTCTCCCTCCCGGACAACCATACCCTTGCGTCAAAACGGGATCGGGTTCTCCTAAGTGTACTTTATGCCAGTGGGGCGAGGGCGCAGGAGCTTTGCGATTTATGTGTAAAAGATGTCAGGTTCGAAAAGAACCGTGCTTCTCTCACGCTCAATGGAAAGGGGAAGAAATCCCGAATTGTTGTCGTCCCGGAGGACTGTTCTGCGCTATTGAAACAACATATGGAGAAAAACCAGCTTTCTGGAAGAAGGGCCATTCTGGAAAAGCACATCTTTTCCAGCCAGACACATGAGCATATGACTGTCTCCTGTGTGGAAGGGATCGTCAAAAAATATATTCGGATAGCGAAGGAGAGCCGTCCCGACTTGTTTCAGGAAACATCGTATACACCCCATAGTTTCCGGCATTCTGTGGCCGTACATATGCTGGAAGCTGGAATCCCCTTACCAGTGATAAAGAATTTCCTCGGTCATGCATCTCTTGAGACCACCATGGTGTATGCAACTATAAGCCAGTCTCTCAGGGATAAATATCTTGTCAACTATAATATGGCAAGAGCCTTGTCCCAAACAAACCCCGATGATGCCGATGGGTTGACCTATCCGAATTTTTTGAATCAGTAGAATCAATAATTATCCAAGAAAATCAATGAAACAGCCTTTTATACGCATACTTTCGTTGCAGTTTCTCGGATAATAATACTTCTCAGATAAATCAGCTTATCTTAGTTCTCAGATAAGGTCACAATGGTTTCCTGCTCATAACGAGCCATGTTCATAATCATTTTTCTCCTTTCAGCCTTTTGGCAGATATGCCCTTGGATTCGCCCGCTCCCCGTTGACACGTACCTCAAGGTGGAGGTGCGGCCCGGTGGAGCGCCCGGTGCTGCCGGACAGGGCGATGATATCGCCCACCTCCACCGTCTGGCCTGCCTTTGCCAGCAGCTTGGAGCAGTGGCCGTACAGCGTGGCAAGGCCATTGCCGTGGTCGATCATGACATAATAGCCGTAGCCGCCGGCGTTGTACTTGGAGACTGTTACCGTCCCGCCCAGCGCCGGCGCGGATGGGCGTACCGGTAGGGACGGCCAAGTCCATGCCGCCGTGCCCCTTGCGCTTTCCGGTGATGGGATCGACGCGGTTTCCGAATTCAGAGGTGACACGGCGCTCCCAGCCGGAGCCAATGGGGGAGCAGAAACCGTCCGCACCAATAAACGGCACATCCGCGCCGGGTATCCAGCCCTCGGAGCCACCGGCTATGCCATAGCGCACCAGATTGTACACACTGTCGGCGTTGGACTTCTGCTCCGCAGATATTTCCAAGTGAAGCACGTTTTCAAGATTGCCGTACACGGCGGCTATGTCCGCAACGGGTATCGCCACGGTGTAGCTCTCCTCGGTTTCCGTCCCATCCTCGGCGGTAACAGTGCGGGTGCGTTCCTCGTAGGTCACGAAGCAGTCCGTGAACTGTCGGTGCGCTCGGCGGCTGGGGGTGTCCTCTCCAAAGAAAATGGCGTAGAAAACAGCCTTGACGCGGATACCGTCAAGGCTGCTGTCACCCTCTACCATGTCATTAACGGCGGCGATGGCATCGTCCAGCAGCGTGAAGCTGCGGCGCATATCTTCGATGTAAGCAACATATTCCGCAGGCGTTTTGCCCGGAATGTTGCCGCCGTTGAAGCACAGCAGAACGGCGGAATTGTTATGCTCCGCGCTGCCGGAGAGCAGGGAGCAGATCAACGCCAGCGTCAGGATCAACGGTGAACAGATCGCCGCCACGATCCAGCCCAGCCTTTTCCGGGTGTCCTCATCCGAGAGAACTGCAGCCGCCGCTCTGATGATCCATGCAGGGTTAACCAAAGCGCATTCCTCCGTGTTCTTGCTGTTCCGGCCGCAGGATGTCCTCCATTTTTTCCACCACGCTCAGAGCCTCTTTTGAAAGGCTATTCAGCGCCGCCTTTTGCTCCGGCAGCAACGAGGACTGTTGATATGGGCACAAGTCCTTGCGTATCAGATCCGTAACGTAATCCTGCAAAGATTTCTGTGACTGCGCCGCGCGAATATGAAGTTCTTTCAATCGTTCTTCATCTACATGAATACAAATCGTTTTCGTTTTCCTATTCATTCCATCACTCTCCATCATCATAGCCGCAGGGTATATGCCACAATATTCATCGTCCACCTGCCGTTCCGAAGAGGGCCTGCTTGTACTCCGGGGCCTGCACCTGCAAGAGATACCGCTCGTTGCCGCACTTGTAGAGGCAGGAGCCGCGCTGCGGGTCCCGGATCAGGGCATACTCAGATTCCTCCAGCTGGAGGTTATCCATGAAGAATTTCTTGTCCACGTTGCCGCCGTTGAAGATGAACTGATGGACGGGGATGGAAAAGAGAGGGCGCGTCAGCTCCCGTATTCCCGGCTGGGTGAAGTCCTCCAGATTCTGGCTGGCAAGGAACAGGGCGGATTCCTTTTTTCGTACTCTTTTAAGCGCGTTGCGGATGTAGGTGATGACGGTGGGATCGGACAGCCACAGATATAACTCGTCAATGGCCGCCACGGAATTGCCCAGCGTCAGAAGCTGATCCGACATATAGGACAGCAGGCTGAACAGCAGCGTGTTCCGCAGATTCTCCGCCATGTTATCCAAACCCTTGACACAGAAAACAAGGAATTTGGAGCGGTCAATATTGGTATGCCCGTTGAAGAACCGGGCGTCCGCGCCGCGGCACATGGAATGGAGCCCCAACAGCAGATCCCGCAGCATCTCCCGCGGATAAAGACCGGCGGCGTCATAGTTGTCATAGGCATCCTGGATCGTATCGTACAGGTTGGAGAGGATGGGGTAATCGGTCGGCTGCATTCCGGCAAAGTCCGTGCGGTCGGTGATGTTCCACTTTTTGTATAATTGCTCTACCATCAGCTCCAGCGTGTCGATGTGGGGCGTGTCAAAGCCCTTGTAGACGCGGAACACATCCCGCAGGAAGGAGATGTGCTGGGAGAGCAGCGTCCCCCGGAAAGCGTCCGGCGCGTCCGGGTCTTCCGGCCCGCTGCCATCGTCCCAGCAGCGGGGCTCCAGCAGGTTGATGCGGTACTGCCCACTGAGGTAGTCCAAAAAGCAGCCGCCCAGGGCGCGGCACTCGTCCTCCATCTCATGCTCGGAGTCCAGAGAGATCACGCTTTTGCCCGCCTCCCGCACATTGCAGAGCAGGAGCTTCAGAAGATAACTTTTGCCCTGTCCGGTATTGCCGAGGATGAGGGCGCTGGCGTTGGTCTTGTCGGCGGCACGGCGGTCGAAGTCCACGATGATGTTGGAGCCGAAGCGGTCCCGGCCAATGAAGAAGCCCTTGGGATCGGTTTTGCCGGAATAGTTCATGGGGTACAGATTGGCAACGCTGCGTGCGGGTAATACCCGCTCCGCAAAATTGGCGAGTTGGCTGCCGCCCGCGGGGTTGGCGGAGAGAAAGCCCTCCCGCTGGCGCAGGAGCAGCGGATCGGCGCCCATGCGGGAGCGCACCAGTTGGGCGGATACGGTGTCCCGTGCCGCGCGCAGCTTTTCCGTATCCGCGGCGGCGATGTCCAGATACACGCCGCAGTGGATGAGCGGCTCCTTTTCCTGCCGCTGCTTTGCCAGCAGCTCCGCCATATCCCGCAGGTTGGCCTCCGCCGTGACGCTCTGCTTGTAATCATTGGTATTGCTCCGCTCCATGCGGCTTTTGTTGGTGGCGGCGTGGAGGATGGCGTCCTCCTCGGCGGGCGTGACCTGCCGTGCCGTCAGGCGCAGGTTGACGCCGCCCATATCGCCAAGGCCCCGCAGTAGCGCCAGCTCGTCCGTCATGGGCGGGTAGCTTTTCAGTGTCATCGCCGTGTGATACCGGCTGCCAAGGATGAAGTGATCTGTGTTGAACTTCACCGCCGCTGGCGCGATCATATCCAGAAAGTCCTTCGGACGCGGGGCCTGCTCCGGCATCTTCTTTTTCTTCTTCTGTTTCTTTTTAGCCATGTACATACTCCTCTCCATCGAAATCACGGAATACCTCCGTGGTGAGATCCTGCCGGTAGTAGATCGCCAGCAGGCGCTTGACATCCTGTTCCTCCGCCAGACGCACACGGAGCCCATGGTCGCAGATGCTTTTCTCCAACTGCCGCAGTGTGCTTTCGTCCGCACCGGCTTTTTCATCCAGTGGGAGCACCAGCACAAATTTGCGGGAGGAGGCGGAGGAGAACTGGATGGCGTCCAAATAGGCCATGTCCCGCTCTAACAGCTCCCGCACGGCAGGCTCCGTTTCCTCCTCCAAGCGCCGCAGGTAATACTCCTTATTTCGCTGAAAGGATTCGCGGGAGTCCAGAGCCAGAATCTCCAGCGAGGCCTGTGTGCTGAGAAGCATGGTCACAGCACTGTAACCACCAGCAGTCCCATGCCGAGGCCCTGGGTCAGCGCCAGCACAGAGAGCAAAGCGCCGATGCCGATCAC